>Ga0065711_1011625_pt1 | contig 11679 bp, 8 predicted proteins | sample Hoacrofraction12_FD_59098 | JGI IMG/M metagenome (GOLD analysis project Ga0065711, IMG submission 59098) | Hoatzin crop microbial communities from Cojedes, Venezuela - Epithelial fraction 12 v2 (version 2) | ecosystem: Host-associated > Birds > Digestive system > Esophagus > Crop | place... | reverse complement strand
GCTCCCGGGCTGCTGCGCCGCCTCTGTTTGCCGGCTCTGTTCGCCCGCGCTCCCTGGGGGCTGCTCTTATCCGTGAGGGGGTTTGGCCGCTGTCACACTCGACTCCGCCCGCGCTGAGTCAGAGCTGCCGCTCGCTGGCACCTCCCGCTTTCCCGCTCGGGGCGGGGCTGGGGTCTTCTTTCTCTCTCTCGGCGCTTTTTGCCGCCTCGCCGCTGCGGTTTTGCCACTGGAGAAAGGGTCCCTCGGCGCGAGCCTCTGCTCCAAAGCCCTTCACCTTCAGTAGCTTCATGTCATTTCAATGACATTTGAGAGGTGGGAAAGAAGTGGCACAGAGGTCCTGAATAAAGGAATTACTATTAGGAATTCAAAATGCGTGATCTGCTCTAATTTTCTACCTTAGAAAGATTCTCAGAAGGAGATCCGAGGTGATTTTTGAAAAAGCACCATACAGCTGGTTTTCAAAATAGTTGTCCAATCTATACCCATATATGATGGAGTGTTTTACAAAACCCATTTTTAACCTCGTACTCAACAATGCAGAATCAGTGGGCCAGATTCACTGTTATGCTGTATAGATATGAAGCATGAGACAACAGCGTCTTTGTAACATGTCTACATTTTTACCATTTTAACAGCCTGGGCACTGATTAGTGCCCAACAGAAGCTACCATTCTAATCGACTGTGATGTTACAAGTAACACCATTAGTTGATTTGTGGACGCAGTTCATCAGCTGTTGAAGTTTCCAGTGAAAGTCCTTGCAATGAGATTATGGGAAGGATGCGGTAAAGCCCCTCGCTTTGATCCTGAAAGATGCCTATGCAGGGGATTACTCCTCTGTGAGACTTAGCTTCATGGCATCCAGAAAGAGAACAGGTATAGCCCAGAAGCAAGCCCAGTTCTCAAAATTGAATCTGTAAGTCATACCAGCAGCCTACTCAGATTTAGCTATTAACTGTCTAGAGGATCATTGATGAGAGGAAAGGGGAAATATAATAGAAATACTTATCAGCTAAAAGCAAGTGAGATAGTGGATTCAGCAGCTAGCTCCCAAATGGACATTTCACAGGGCTGTGCTGTTTGCTGCTGCCAGTGGTAATGGCCAGCCAACAGCAAACCAAGCAAGTTATGTGCCTGTAAAACAGTACAGGCTATCCCAGCTCTGACTTCTCCCAGTGTCTGAGTGCTTAATCTTCCAAACTTTCAATTCATAGATGTATTTGTGCGCAATACACATTACAAAGACTAAACCACAACTGATACCAGAACTCCGACAATATACAAGGTTCCCTAAGAGAACTATCGCATGTACACAGATCTTTCCACAGGTAAATTGACAGCCTGTGCAGCTTTGATTGCATCACCTGCAGATTTTCTTTGCCAAACTGAACTTTTTTGTAGGAGAGTAATAAGGGAAAAAAGTGTCCTGTCTGATCCTGTCATTAGTTTAGAAGCAGCAGCTGAGATTAAAAGAAAGCAAAAGAAATGTTATGATTTCTATAACTGATACAATTTTTACAAAATTTCTGCAATAATAGGAAATAAATTTCTGAAAGAAGTGTATCAAGTAGATGTTCCGATTTTTTAAAAAATTTTCAGCTGTTAGAGACTGGCAGTGTTCTTCGATTTTGAAGAAGCATGGTTCTTTGCTAAATAAAGCAGCTTTGATTTCAGCTTTGTCTGCAGACACCTGGCAGGCCACAGTATCTTGCAGAAATAGGAAGCCAACTTTAAGTGGGCTGGAGCTGGGCAATGAGGCACGGTGGTTTTATCACATGGCTACACTGAGCATTTGATACAGACAGAATCAAAGCACATGGTGGTTAGGAGTGTACTGCTCAAGGTGGTATAACATACAAAACAGTACACTGATACCTCTTAAACGTGATCTTCCAGCATGCCAAATTGAAATGAAATGCTCTGGAAAACAGAGCAAAATACATGTATATGATTTTGCCTCCTAATGTAAAGCCTTGTTTATGGTGACAAAACAAAATGTTAGCAATTTGGCAAAAGAGAATAAACAACAGAAAAGTTGCTCTCTGACGCCTTATGCACTGAAAATATTTGCAGTTGCTACTATACCAGTGTCTTAGGAGCTGTAATATCTCTTTTTCTTCTCCTAACACACCTACAAAGTTTACAACACAGGAAAGTGTCCAGTAGAAGGCTACACAGCTTTAACATCATTTTCAACATCCAAGGTTCTTGAAAGATGAGACGTTATAGCTCTCCAGCAACGAATTCTACCATATAAAAGACTGGCATTGGTTGAAGAAATACTGTCCTTACTAGAGCTGGACAGAAACCCAGGTTTTTCTATTTTCCAGAAATTTCATCTACTTTATATTTATTCAGAAAAGAACTAAAGCCAGAAAAAAATGAAAGCTGAAAAAGAAAACACCTTCACATTTAAGATCAAATCTTTGACAAAGATATGTTTCAGGTCAACCAAAAGAATTGTTTTAGTGAAATTTAGCCACTTTATTGACTGACTTTTTAGTTTGCATTTTTGGTCACGATAGTCTCAAAAATATATTTCAAAATTATAAAATACACAAAAGTCAAAATTCTAATTTCCCTTACTCATTAATAAAATAGTGTCTATTGAAAATACATATCAGCCAAATCTTTAATAACTCCAGAAAATTTCAGACCAGCTCTAATCCACCTTTTGCTGAATTTCAAAATAGCATTAATTCAGAGCTTACTTCCAAACTGCTATTTCACATCAAACACAATTGCAAGTAAAAAGTGCTTTTTTCAGCAAGACTATTTTGGAATAATGCTAATACTAGCTTTGATTTGAACAGAGCTTGAGAAATATGCTATCCCAACATTAGAGCAAGAAGACAGATCTCCGAGTAGTGGAAGACATCAACAAGTCAACAAAGATGAATATTATTTTAATCTCTTTCCATCCATTGGGGAATTTCAGAGAATGAAACTTTATTGCAATATGATTGCTTATACCAAATTTTTGAGAGGGCTAAATTACATGTATCAGTAGAGAACTTAAAATAAGCATATAAGAAAACTAAACCACTAGTTCGGGGTAAGACAGGTAATGCTTTTGCCACTTCTAACACTGTGAAAAAGCATCAATTTCATATGCTTTTGCAAAAAAGAGTCATAATGCTAAGCTACACAAACTCTTTAAAAATAGAAGCATATTTTCCATCATATTTACCATCCACTGCTCTCCAGAAAGCTGAAAAATAAACTTGTTTCTTGTTTTATTTTCTTTATCTGACAAAGCATGCCTCTTCTGGAGCTGTGGAGCCTTTCCATAAGTGTCCAGGATCTTCTCATCAGTGTTTACAAAGCCATTCTTTAGGTATTTTGATTGAGGAATGCCTTTCTTCCGGCACTCTAGTATGAAATTCCATTCCTGCTTTATCCTGAAATAGTGCCAAAAGGGTTTATGTGAATCATCTGAAACAATATGGCAAATAAATCTTTAAGCCTGATCTTTATTTGCACAAGCATTTAACAAAATATACTTATGCACCAAATCTATTGACAATTTAGGGGGAAAAAAAAAAATAAAGAAAAAGGCGTTCCTGGAGTCACGCTTAGATTTTCTGGACTTATCTATACATTTCATATGAGCAGGATTTCATTTACTAACTACAGAGACACCCAGGGAATAACGAATAAATGGAGACTGAGCACACCGTCACAAAAAAGAGTATTTTGTTTCAGTAGGGTAGGAAATGTATTTGTTCATCTATGTAATTTTGTTTGTATATGTTATTTATATATACGTAACATATATAAACAAAAACAAGGACCTGGTAATTGTTCACAAGATTTTTCAATTGGAAAGAAGTAAATTTATAAAGTAAGAATTGAAAAATATTCCTTTTTCCCTTCCCTTTCTTATTGAAATATAATAATCTGTTTTCATTGTTTACACGTTATCTTCCAATATCATCTTAGAAGGTGGAGGTAAAGGTCAAAGTTATCACATGCGAACCAATTTCAGATTCAATTTCAGTGTAACTTTAGGCTCACGTTCAGGGCAAACTTTTATCCATATAACCTCAGGTGCAAATTCAATTTGATATAATTAAGCATTGCCAAAGCACATGCTTTAATTTAAGAGAGATTTATTTCAGCTTAGTCAATTAAGGAACAGGTTGATTTACTGAAGCAAGCCTTCCTTCTACCAAAATAAGACTCTGCAGAGCCCCTTGCTTCATAAATCTGATCTCATGTCTTGAATACTAAGTTTTTGTGGTACATGAGATTCATAGGCTGATCTCCACCCTCTGGCAGAAATTTTAAGCTAAAGACTTGAAGAAAACTGACAGGTGAAGAGGGGCACAAAGTTTAGGACAATGTGCCCCCTAGAGAAAGTAAAAAATGACATGTCTTAGAAAGAGAATCAGATGCAAGTTTGTAAAGTTCAGGTAGGCAGTAACAAAACCTGTATACAGATTCCCAGCTAACTGTGGGATTTTCTCTAAAATGCTAAGACGTTAAAACGACACACGAAACAGAATGTCTGGTTTTAAGTCACATACAAAGAAATCAATTGCAAACTTAGATGCAAGAAGCAGTAGATTTTGCATACTCGTAGCAAGATATAAGATAGAAACTGCAGGGCAGAGTGTATTTATGGGAATGTGATAGCGTAGATTAAAAGCCATATTTGAATCAATGCTATCGAAATAAATCTTTAGGGATCAAAACTGCATGCCTAAATAGGAAAGGTATTACCGAGACAGCTGTAAACCGCCCAGCACAAATTGTGGCTCTTACTGAAACCTTAGGGTATGTTGGAGAGACCTGAAAGCGGAGAGCACAGCAAGAGCAGGAGACTTCAGCTATCAGCATACACACAGCACACTGACACACTGCAGACAATATACTCTTTTGGAAACTACGTATGACTCTTTATCTGAGCAGCTAGCCTGAGAGACCACAAGAGGACCTGATTTAGTTTCAGGGAGCAGCACACTGTACATGGGTCGTCAGAGAACTACAGAAAACGCCTTCTGTAATAATGACTGCAATGTATTCCCACTAAACTTCCATATAAAGAGAAAATAAAGAAAAATATCTTCTACAAATATTTCAGAAGATGAGCTACATATAACAGTGAAGTTGGTTAAAAGTGCTGTTCACTGGCAGACTGCATGAAGACAGCATGTCAGAGTAAGTACATTCTAATGAAGCCACTGCAAGGATCTCTTCATCCCCTGATCTCCAAAAAGAGAAAAATTAAAAAAGATAAAATGGCATGTTCAAATGAAGAAATGAGAAGGTATTACATGTTCTGATAAATGAAGTGCAAAAGCACAAAAAGGCAAGTGAAGTCACTTTCTGCAGGTATACAAAAGACTAGGAAAATGATTTCTAGGGTATCAGAAGCAGAAAGCCTCTCAGAGAGACTGTGGGAGCAATAACTTGTCAAGGTATGAAAGGAGCAGGGAAGGAATAGTTAAAGAAGAGAGCTGCAGAAAAGTTACTTATACTTAGTTTCCGTTTGCATTAGAGACATCAGTATGCTTTTTACAAGTAAGCATCTGGAGGACTTTGTGATGTTTAAAGTGTCAGTAGAGCAGATGAGAATGAAAAAATACATATTTGAAGTAAATTTTCCAGTTTCTTTCAGTGTCTAATTTTGGAATGCTTTATACCACAGCGGGCTGTGATATGTAGACAAGTTAGGAAGAAAAAGACTGGACAGACAGAAAACATGTCCAGCAACACGTTCAGCTCGGGGAGTCCCTGTAGGGGTACTGAAGCTGCTATTGTAGTCAAGCATGAGTCCACCACCAAACCACAACGTCTCAAAATCTTTTCTGAAGCCACTTGATATAACAAAGACAATAAAATAGGTTAGAGCAGACACAGCTCCTTAGCTCATTTCGTGACCCTTCAGCATGCTGCATCTGATACTGCTGGTTAGAGAGGGAGAGACACCTGAGCACCTGATTGCACTAGGAAGCCCTACCAAAGGGTATCCCCTCCAGCTGCAGTCCGAAAGCGCTCAGATGACACAATTTTCTGTACTGGCAGACATGAAAGTTGAAACACCTCTTTCAGGTGCTTTGACACATGAACCAATTCAATTTTTAGTGTTGATCTTGCCTATTCAGTCTGTCATTTGAACCCCAAAGACTACCATCACAACAGAAAGCACACAATCCAATAGCAAGCAATCGCTAGGAAAAGCTACAACATAACACTTTCATATACTATAAGAAAAATAAACAGGCCCAAACCACCTAGTCATCTTTTTTCTAGAAGTCATCTACCAGTATCATAGCGAAATAGCTATAAAAGCTATGTAGTACTGTGGGAGGTGGGAGAGAATTGAAGTGGGCAGGGGGAAAAAAAAGAGTTGATTCAATTGCCAAGGAAGAGAAAAACAGAAGAATCTGAACCATTAAAAGTCAGGAACTGAAAAAGACCAAAACCCTGGCATTTTTTTTTCTAAAATCTTCCAAATAATCCTAGCTTTACTTACCACTGCTGTACTGCTTTTCTCACATCCTCCTCCAGTCCTCTACACACAGCTTTTCTGTCCCTCTCTGAAGCTTAACTCTGCATTACTGCCCTCTCATTTCCGTGGAATGCCTTGATTTTCTACCAAAGCAATAAACATTTGATCTCAGCACATAATTCAATGCACTGAAAAAACTTGCCCCCAAGATTCTTTTCTTGTATTCATTGCTCCTCCCTCATGCACAAAAAATGACAGACTCTCTCCTGGCAGTATAAATTCTAAGAACATTAGAAACTCAGCAAACAGAAAGAAGAGGTCAAAAAGTCTAACTCTTGATAAAAAGTAAGGCATTGAGCTACTCTACCTCAGTGCTGGCTCTGTCAAGTAGACCCCAGGAACAAAAGAGCAAAGGGCTCAGGTCTCAAATTCTACTCTCTCACAACAAGGAATATAGAAAACAGCAAGAAAGGAGCTAGATTAAAGATGACAGAACAAACTGTCCTCTGACACTTTGCTGATAACAGATACAAAACACAAATCTCAGGAGGTTATGACACATTGTTAGCCACATGAAATAAAATGCACATAACAAAAACCGCTGATAACCAAATTAGTCAGTGAAATATTGACCTCAGAAGAAAGACAAGCATTAAAAATTAAACCTGATTAAGAAATCTTACATGGATACCTTGCACTGATGTGGAAATCCCGTGTCAAATTTCTTCTTTACTGATACACTAAGTGATGGCAACATGGTCTGTTAAGCTTTTAAAGAATGCCCACCTACTGTCACCAGGCTAAGCGCTATGTATGAGCACGTTTTGAACAGATGGAAAGTGAATTAATAATGAAGCAACAAACATGCATAACTTTGTACATTACATCTCAAACTGAAAACATGATACCTCCCAAGGGCAGCGGGTCCAAAACTTTACAACCCCTGCTTATACCCTTGGGGTACACACTAACCAAATGAACCAATATAAGCCTTCCTGGTCTAGCGGTGTGACTTACAACAATCCCATATGTATCATTACGCAAAGATTTCAAAGCTGTAATCAAAGTGATTTGTTCAGCTACATGGCTGTCACTCAGCTCTGTCATTGTCTAAAAATTGAGATGATGGTACTTCTTAAAGGATCTTTATGAAAATAAATGCCATTTTAAGTCTCCCCTTGGTGACAATCCTCAAATAAAATAGAATTTCCACCACACTTGTCATACCTGGAGGCTATTGTGTAAATCTTAAGGAAAGACAGGAAAGGCATCTAAACCAGTGATTCAAACAGGAAAAAAAAATGAATCATACCCACACAAATAAAATCAGCCTTCAAATATACTAAAATACTTTTAGAGAAATTAAATTTATGATATTCGCACTTTAAAGGCTCCTGACAGTCCACAAACATATTTTCACATATGATAAACAAATAAGTTGGTTACAAAATCACAGCTTCCCTGAAGATTATGTCTTTTTATTACTATTCAGCAATAAAATAATTTGTTCTTCCTTTAGAGCTTGATCGAACAGCTGCAATCATGTTAAAGGCACAACTACTATTTTCAATGTTCAAATAATGAGTGTTTGTCAAGTCAAGACTAATTTAGGTGGGAGTCTGAACACTAAAATGTGTTTTCTCTGGACATGTACTCAAATGAGATCTAAGGTTCCAACTCAGCTAACTATTCCCGTATTTCCATTTCAATCATGCAAATAGTCCAACTCTTTCTAAAAAAGGATGATTGCATGCTGCTGACGTTTGTCAAAAAAAAGTTATGTTTCATACCTTTATATCTGTAACACAAACACACACCTGTCACTAAAGCAGACTGTAAAAGGTACAGAGGAAAGGTTAGTTCTGGCAAGCTATTTCCCAATACATCGCTGCTTTTCATAAATTTTCAAGACAATACACTGTAGATATGAAACAGAATCAGCAGAAAAATGGAATATTCAAGTATTTCCATTTTGCTTAGCACTGAACTTGTCTTCAGGTAATCGTTCCCCAAACATTACTTCACTACTGGAGTATAACTGCAGCAAAGAGATTTAATAGCATATAATTTAATTTTTTTAGTATAAAGGATATAGAAGTTCCTTGCTCGGCATTTCAGATTCTCCAGCAAAATCACTGATCTAATCAACCTGATGCAAAGAATTACTGTAGAATAAATTCAGTGACTGGACCCTTCAGAGGAGTGACCAGCTGGGAGAACAAGAAGTTTACATCAGTAAGGATTTCAGAGCTGTGCCAGTATATAAGGAATAGCTGGGTTTCTTGGAATGGTTCTTCCTTCTGCAGTTACCCACTGTCAGTGTCCTGTTAGGAGGTCATGAGTTAAAGCCATGCTTCCTAGGTAAAGAAAGGAAGCTTCATTAGATGACACTGTTTCCTCTAAATCAGGATGGAAGAAACAGCCGGGACACTACATGGTGACACTAGTTTAGTACTCCTGAGTGATGTTTAAATCAGATTCACTAGCCGCACAGGATCGTGAAATAATCCTATGGAATTTTTATAAGAGCAGTACCGCTAAACTGGACCTCAGCCCAGACTAATATTCCTGATGGATGAGTAACGGTTGCTTCAGTTTCAGTTGGATTGGTTTAATTCCGGTCCCTCTGCCAGGCTCTTCCATGAATTATAAAGCATTGTGGTGGAACCGAAGCTTTTATCTTTCAAATCATCTTCATGCATCAAATTCGATGCAAGGTCTCTATGTACAAATGCCTGAGAACACAGGCAAATAACTTAAGTGGTTATTAGTGCTGCAGATCTACTCCCAACTTGTTGCCTATAATTTGTATTTGGGGCTAAAAACTCCCAGCTTGGGTTTTAGTCTTGCTGAGAAAAATTTCTCAAATGGGCATTAAGTGTGAGAATAAAGATAAACATCACAAATAAAATCTTAGTTCAGGTACAAATAGAGTTATAACACTGAAGTCTGGCAGAAAGATAAAGACAGATCTGTTTTATTAAACAAACACATAAACTCTCAGTGAAAAAAGTCATTGTCTGCCTGTAGAGTAAAAGTTTTCTTTTGACTTTCAATATTCAGAAAGTGTATAGCTCAGAAAAGTGATACATGGGCATTTAGCTAGCCAGACCTTGAGAAGAAATTTTTGGAGAAGAGACACACTGGAAGAGGTGGCTGAACAAACTGTAATCTTTGCCACATATTTGGTTGGTGGACAGGGGAGACTGTGCCATTTCACAGCAAAGATTTAGATAGCTAATCTGGGCAAACAGCTCTGTCATTTCCTCACTTGAATGCTTAATTTGTCAGCCTTCACTTTCTACCTTACCTGCTTTTCACACAGAAGATAAACATGTTGCAATCCTTCAAAAAAAAAAATCTAACTGTAAACTTTCCCTCTTTTTCCCTTTCCAAAAAAAAATGACAAGTAGAAAGGAAACATTAATGAGGAAAATCATACCACATCAAGTTAACCTGACAGCGTTCAGGATTTCAGGGTACAATATAAGGTTGTTCACCACTACCAGAATCTAGAAGGTGAAATATAAAACAGTGCTATAAACACAAATGTCATTCCGTAATACAGACATTCAGAAACATGTATATGATCACAGAAAGGTGCACATTTTTTGTAACAGCTGGCGTTTCAGCTCTGGGAGATTTAGAAAAGGCTTCTCTGATGGCATTAAGGACAAGAAGTAAAATGAAATTACTCCTGCACAACTCTGTACTATTTCTTTTTTCTTTATACTCAGTTGCTGGTCTATATGTGCCCCCACAGAAGCAGGGGTTCCTTAAACTGCTGTACCTTCACAGTCCCACCAAATCAAAGGGGGAACAGAGGACCAAATTATCTCCACCCAAAGTGATCTCATACCAGTATCTCAGAGAGTCAGAAACGAGATTCTCACTAGATTCTCATTTGACTGTTCTCCAGAATCAGCTTTCACTGGCTACCTGCTTAAGCGTCTGTTCTAGACCTGTAAAATCCCAAAAACTTCACAAGCCTTCACCACGAATGCAAACACAGTTCAAACTTTACATTTGTTTGTGAGGTTTTCCTCTTAGAAATTCTTCAGTCAAAAAGGAGAAGTATTTCATATTTAAGCGCTTACTGACCCTTCAAACACTAAATTACCTTGCCTCAAGGCAAGTAAAGTTCCCTAGAGGTTAATTGAGAGCTTTGCCTCAAATAATACATACTGCATTTCTCTACATATTATAAGGTCATTTTACATACCAACACAGCTGATAAGGAACTGCACAATCTCAAGGGCATTAGAGAATTGTAACCTTTTCGAGAAAAAATGGATTTTGATTAAAAAAAAAAAAAAAGAAAAGCAGCCTCAGCAGGCCAGATTCCAAACTCATCCTTTACATGAGTATATTTGCAGAGAAACTCTATTAATTTCAGCCCTACTTGCGAATTCACTCTGGCTGCTGGCAAAAAGTAAATATCTAGAATCTTAAATGCTAGAATGCAGTCTTCAGTTTGGGAAACTGCCTTCTTTGAATGTGTTTTTGGAATTATCATTCTGGCCCACTATTCTTTCCAAAATACTTTCTTAGCGGTACTTGACAGTGAGTACTAGCATTCATTTCAGTGGACCTATCAAACAGTGGCAAAATTTTAATCTCCGAGTAGAATACCAGAATTTGGTCACACATGGAACTCACTAATGAAATGTATTTGTACAGCGAAATATAATTTCTATTAAACATTTAATTATAATTATGATTTTATCTATACTTCCATACTAACAACAAGAAAAATCTTGTCCTATTTTTGGCTCAACCTTTGGAAGCACTGAAAAGCATCTAAGAAATAACTTATGATCTGACCTTTAGGACCTAAAGGCCAGTGGTCACTGCAAACCTCATAGAAAAAAAGAGGATTAATCTTGTGACTGAATTTTGCATTTTACTACCAGTATTTTTAGGACTTTGACCACTATTCTGCCAGCTTTATCCATTTTATGAAGCCTGCATCATAACCAAAAATCATGAACTTTGCCATTCATTTCAGTGGTTGAAATACTGCCGACTCACGTAAACGTCATGTCCCAAATTCCTCATCTCCTTTTGGTGCAGGAAGATAACAGATTGACTTCTTCCACGTACAGGAGCAATGCATCCCCCTGAGAAAGAAATTGAGCAAAGGAGGCAGGAGACCTGCATGGTTAAATAAGGAGCTTCTAGCGGAGATCAGGCAGAAGAGAAAGGTCCATGGAATGTGGAAAG
>Ga0065711_1048679_pt1 | contig 11680 bp, 5 predicted proteins | sample Hoacrofraction12_FD_59098 | JGI IMG/M metagenome (GOLD analysis project Ga0065711, IMG submission 59098) | Hoatzin crop microbial communities from Cojedes, Venezuela - Epithelial fraction 12 v2 (version 2) | ecosystem: Host-associated > Birds > Digestive system > Esophagus > Crop | place... | reverse complement strand
GCTGCCCCGGGGCCCGGCCTCCCCCTGGGGTGCGTCTGAGGCGCTGCTGGTGAGCGCGGTGCGGGGCTCACGGCGCGGGCGGTGGCCGCAGGGGGTGCCGCCCCCGGGGCTGTGTCCGAGCCCTCCCGCCGAGCCCTGAGGGGAGGCCGGGCGGGCTCCTGTCACAGGGCGGGAAGGGCCGAGCTGCGCGGCGGCCGCACCCCGAGGGTCCGCGGGGCGTAAGCAAGCGCAGCGTTTTATTGTTGGTGGGCCTGCGGTCGCTTAATGCAGAGCCGCCGCCTGGCTGAGGTGCCAGGGCGGGCAGGCAGGCAGGCAGGGAGGGAGGCTGCTCGGGGCACGCAGCTGCGGGGTGGAAGCGCGGTGCCTGAAGCGGGCAGCGGTGCCGCAGCCGTGAAGCGTTCGGTGTTCTGGGGGCTCAAGCAGAGGTATTCAAGATGGAGAGGGGCTTTTCACAAGGGTGTGTAGTGCTAGGACAAGGGGGAACGGCTGTAAACTAAAAGGGGGCAGATTTAGATCAGATATTAGGAAGAAATTCTTCACCGTGAGGGTGGTGAGGCTCTGGCCCAGGCTGCCCAGAGAAGCGGTGGCTGCCCCCTCCCTGGCAGGGTTCAAGGCCAGGTTGGATGGAGCTCTGAGCGCCCTGGGCTGGTGGAAGGAGTCCCTGCTCATGGCAGGGGGGTTGGAACCAGATGATCTTTAAGGTCCCTTCCAACCCAAACCATTCTATGGCTCTAAGATACCCATACTGGAGATTTAGGATCTCCTTTTCGCTTTTGGCAGCTCGTCTGACTTCTGAGGGGCGTCTGTGTATGACTTAACTCTTCTCATGCATTGAACAGGGAACATGAGCACCTGATCCCCAGCTGAGGATTTCGCCCAGGCTGCAGAGCACCCAGGATCAAGCATCACTCAGCGTGCAGTGTGGCAACATCTAAATACCTTTTGACGACCTATTGCTTGGACTCCGCTTTGCCTGAAGCTTCTAATATGTTGAGGTAATACATGTTTGGGGTAAGCTGGTCTGCAGGGCATGTTGAGATCCTATTATTAAGCATGTTTCTGGAAGTGAAAAGTAGATTTTTTTTTTTTAATTTGAAATTTATCTGTAGATGGCAGCAGAGAGGAACTGTATTTTTTGGAACATCTAAAGATGGTGACTGCACATTTTATCATTTGTGCAACTGCAGCTAGTGGCTGTCCATTAATGCTGAAAATTTTGCATTCTGTTGATGAGTACAACTGTTTTGATTTAAGGATCTTTTGGCATGATTGTTTTATTTTGGAGGAAGATTTGCAGCTTTTCTGAGCAAAGAGAATGACACTGCGGACAGGCCAACACTGCATTCGATCTGTAACGTGTCTGCAATAAAAAGATCCTCAGCTGATGTGAAGCTGTCGTTGCTCCACTTGAGAATCTGCTCCAGGAAGCCTTTGCCTGGAGGATGTTGCCAGGAGGCTTGTGAAGGAACGTGGGATGTGAGAGAATATAAAGGATCACTAGGGAAAAAGGAGATTAAAAATGACAAATTAAGTAACTCTTAAGCTTCTCGCCTAACAAAGAGATGCATAAATAACACCGAATATTAAAAGTAACATTGGTTTTGTTGTATGGTTTTGTATAGTAACTACCGTACTGTACTTATACTGTTCTTTAACCAGGGGATGTTGATGCAATGGCAATGTAGGGATGCCTAGTTCATGCAGTAGAATAGTACGTATAGGAAGTGAGAACATAAAAGAGCAACTGATATGTAGGTGGAATGGAAACTGCATTTCGGAGATCCTTTCATGAGCTGAGGTAGGGTAACAATATTTGACAGAAAGATAGTTAATTCTGAAGGCACTGTATATGTTTTGAAACAAACAAATCAAACGGTACTCTTAATTTAGTTTGCACTAAGAGAACAGGTTGATCTGAGCTTTTTATTCGCTTTCTTTATTTTACTTTCAGAAGTTGGTGTACAGTTGAAAAAGAGTAACTTCATATTAAAAACGTAGGAGTAAAATGTATACATCAAACTGTCTGTAGCATGTTTTCCATGGGAAACTTTTAAGACAACGATTGTGATCAAAGAACTGAGTGTTGAAAGCTGAAGTTAAGCAATTTGATGTCCTTTTCTGGTCCAGATCCCCTGCCCAAAAGTTTCACATCAGAATGACCTAAAAATGGTATTTTCGTTTATTTTTAATACTGTTTACATGGCAGTAGGAGGTGGGGCAGGCAAGTGCATTATGATGACAGACCAGCTACTTTTTTCTTCAAATCAGTCTAATTTCCTCCATAGTTTGCCACCTAAATGTATGCCTGGTGGAATCATCATGGCTGCAGAAAGTTCCAAGCTAAAACGGGATAGAAGAGTGTTTTGGTTTCACAGGTGTACTTTTGTTTTTTGCCAAAACACCTGTGCTTTATGTGACATGTACAGCAGCTCACATATCTCAGTAAAACTTTCATGTAAATTACATGTATTTAAAAAATTGGATAACTCATCTAATGTTTTTATTATTTCTGCAGTTTTATGGCTCCAGTTTGTTTTTGTATATTATCTCAAATGAGCTTTTCGGTCTGATTTCACATTTTTCAGGGAATAAGGCTTTCCCTGGGAAATTTTTTCCATATTACAATAGAGCTCACTGCTTAAAGGTGATGTTACATTTTCCTTTTGTGTAACGATGTTTCTTTTAGTTATAGCCTTTTTACTATTCTGACAATTTCTTTATGTTTCTTCGTAGATTTCCCCTGTATTTGTAGATCGTTATGTGCTACAACTGTCAGTAGTTAATGATGTTTTATTCTGGCATATGTAAATTACTTTCCTTCTTCATAGTTTTGTTGATATTTCCTGAATTTCTTCTGCTGTTTTGTGGTAGGACTGAAGCCTTTGTTCAAGGTGGGGTCTGAGGTTCTGCAGTGCTTGTCTTTAGAATTCTTTTCATCTCACTCAGTTCCTTGCTTATGCAGAATGCTTTGGTATGAAGGTAAATCAGAGAGCAAACACTAGTACAAATATTTTGGATTCTTTGCATGGTATGAGAGAATGCTGCAGCAGTAGGTGGAACTTGCAAGTCTGAATTGAGAGGTGGGATAAATCAAATCTGCTCAGTTGGATCAGTTTGCGCGTCCAGGTTAGCATTCTGCTGAGGAAGGTACTTTGCAGGAGTCAGAGCCTCAACTCTGTAAGTCTCACTGCTGTAAGTCTGCTTTCCTCGAGTGTTGCTTCGACTAGCCTGTCCCCTTCTTCTAAGTTGCCCTTTTTTATTGCATCAGATACAAGCTGTAGAAATTGTTAGCTGAGAACCTCTTCAGAACCCTTGATTTTTCTTCATCCGGTCTGGTATGTTTTAAAATTCATGAGATACTAACTCCTGAGTTTGCTTGGCCCATGCTGCCAGACTCCAACATGCTTTTATTTAATTCTCAAATAAGCACACCTGTGTTGGTTTTTGGTGTTTTTTTTATTTTATTCTCACCCTTTGCGCACTAGAAGAATATCAGCATAAATATGCTGAAAGCACTGTTATCTGATCCATCCTTAAAATTCTTCTACACTTACGTCTGTAAAACTTGGTAACAATTCAGGTTATCAGTATATTTCTACCAGTGTCATGGTTTGCTGGTAATAGCTCTGTACTTTTTGCTGGCCATCCTGTTTGCATCCATCTGTTCTTTCTAGCAACCTGTCATATCTTTAGGGAAGCTGGAGACTAGCTTTTGAGTAGAGTATCATGAAAAGATCATCCCTGGCTTAGTGTTATTAGCTGCTATAGAGTCTTACAGTAAGCATGTTATTAGATATATTTCACAATAATATAGCATTATAAGTATTCTATATGACATTTTTTTCCCTCCTTATGCTGCTGGTATTGATAATCCTTATTTTGTGTATCAGCTAAAGAACAATGTTCTGATTTTATCTCTTTCTGTGTTTACCTGCCTCTGACTTGCTGTCCTTTTCCCTCCTCCCCATTTTATAGCGAGCTAACATGATATTTCTTTGGTTTGACACCTTTGTCTCAGACAAGGAGGAATTACAGTGAGCAATGCCGGTAGACGATAGCAGAATGCTTAGATATTCCACTCAAGTGTTTAATCAGTACCGCTGACAGAAATTTATCTTTTTTTGCGAGTATGGGATAAGAATGTTGATGCCAACCAGTGAACATAAAGTTAGTGCTTCATTGAAGATGCGATTATATTAAAATGTTTATCAGCAGAAGACCACTTTTGTTTTTCAGTTTCCTATTTACCTTGTCATTTTCACAGCAGTGTAAAATTAATATACAGTGCTAATACTCTGATTTATTTCGCATGTTGTAGACCAGAGCAAAAGGGAGTGTGCATTGGGCTTTCAGGTGCCTAAACGTAGAAGTCTAGTGCCAGTTTAGAAAATTGCAGGCCACTGAAGTTGGGAAGCCAGCTGGATACTTGAGGTTGTCTAAAATGGCACTAGACACCTCTCTGTAAGCAACCAAATTCCATTTGCGATGTCCGAGAGACAATTTGCGTGTATCGTGAGGAAAAGATACGTTAGGTGATTACCAGTGTTTCATTCTTCTTCTTTGAATAATTTTCGTGTTGTTAACATCAGTTTTATGAAAACAGAATTCAGATTGGTATGATGAATTTAAATTTCTTCTGTTGTTTTCCTGTCTGAGGTAGTCTGTAACACTACTGGCATCTTTAGAATGACTGGTGATGGTGTCATACTGAGAATTATGCGTTCAAGGACATAGGCACTAGGACCAAATAAACTAAACCCATTAGATTTTGTATGAAGACTAATGTCTTTAACAAGAAACGTGCAAGGAGATGATTCTGTCTGTGTATGTGTGTGTATATATACATGCAGAAAACAGAGTAATAAAATTGCATCTAAGTTGTCATTTAACTAAGTCTTCCCACTTTGGGACAGGACACACTGAGTTACTAGGTACTTGTCCGTCCTATTGCTTTCTGCTGGAATACTTGTTCTTTGAGCGCTCTTGAGCCCGGACTGAAAGCGTTAAGCAAAAAAGTCTTGAACATTGGATGTGTATAAATAAAGAGCTGATTGTGATTCTCTCATGTAGTTTCTCTTTACGGTAAACCCCAGTACCTGTAGTTCAGAAGATTCTCAGAAATTTGAAGTAGAAATACAAGTTCTGCAGCTGTACTTGGTCTTTACTTTGTAGCAACATAAGAAGTCTCTAGTTAAAATCTTGCAATAATAGGACTCATGTTACTCCTGCTTTGGTTTTCCTATCAGTGTCTTACAATTTCCATGAATAAAAAATGAACATACTGTATACATCATGTACACTGTTCTGGCTATGGAGGTTCATAATATTCTCTAAAAAGGAGAGGATGCAAAACTATTTTCCAGTCTTTTATGAACAACTTTATGGACAGATAAATAACATTCTTCTCAAACTTCATCTTAATGAACATTCCAATAGATAATATTTCTAGTGTGTAAATGCCTATATGAGAAGTGTCGATCACTTGTAAAAGAATTGGCATTTTATTTGTATTCTATTAATTCACTTGAAGAAGGGTCCAATAAGGTGGCAATTGAAGTGGTATATTGATTCTGAACAAGAACTCTCACTTTTGGAAATCGGGAAACAGGCTATAGAGCACTTGACCAAGTAACAATCTGGAAAACGTGTCAATTTGCTGTCCAGCTCCTCTCTGAGAAGTCTGCAAAATATGGATGGCATCTGCTCCTTTAGGAGTAAGTAGTAAGTCCCATTGACTGAAGTAAAGAACATTTTTATGGCACCCAGGTTTACTTCAGCAAGTAGTTACTAGCCAAAGTACAAGTTATCATTTTGCACTTCTGTGCACAGTACTAAGAAATTAGAAGGACAAGAAGTAATGACAACACTTTGATATCGTTCCTGTTTCACTCTTAAGATCTGGGATCAGAATTGGCTTCTAGCTTAATTAGTTCGTATCAGCTTACGAGACCAGCCCCATGTCTTGACAGCAGGTTTTCAGTGCTAAACATCTGGCACTAGACGTTCTTTCCTTTTTCCCTTTCAGAGACAAATAGCCCCTTTTCAGGCACTGAAAAACAATACAGAATTCAAGTGTAATCAAAGTGTCATTGTGACAAGTTAATGCATAAATTTCAACAGATTTAAAGATATATGACAAGTGTAAATGACATCGAAGACACTCAAACATGGTAGTCCTGCAATGACAGAAATGTTTGTCATTATTTCAGTTGCTGCTCTTTGCACCTCTTTTGCTGAAATCAAATGAAATCATACCAGAACATTTGGTACACTTAGATTATAGAACAGTGACCTACACTCCTGCTGAGAATTCTGCTAAGTGTTTGAATCCATTTTAAACAGATTGTCAGTAGTACTCCTACAAACAGTAACATTCCTTATTTACATCTGTGTAATGCAACAAAGGTGAAATAATTGCATAAATTTTGTGAAAATGAAAGAAAAATTCTGTTCTTTGTAGAGTTCTGTCTTTTCTCATGCTTTAGGAGCTGGCAGTGGAAATGTTGATTTGTAATCTCAAGAAAACATTGTAAGAATGCGAAGAAGATTTACAATAGCTTTTATTGGTTTCCGTATTATGACTTTCTAGATGTTCTTACTCCCTGGCTGAAAATGTCCAGTCTTAATATGTAATATCACGTTTCAGTCATTAAATCAATAGCAGTACTCTGAGTAATATTTGTTTCCTATTTTTAAATTCAAAAATTGAAAGGTGTAAATCCTATTGAAGTGTTTTTTATAAAATAGAATTAAATTCTGAGTAAGGGTTTGCTTCTTGCCTTAATGCCAGTGACACATAAGCTTAATGTATCTGCTGACCTATTTTTGAAGTGCAAGAGTCTCTAAGGGTAAGACACTGACGTGATAGAAGAGGTAAATGGCTGTTGTGTTTTCAGTTTGTTATCAGAAGAATGACTTCCCCTTCAGAACAAGTAAACAACAAAGCAGGAGAACCCCATCAGATGTAGGATAACTAGCCTCAGATTTAAACCAGAGATATGTAGAAAACAAAGGCATCACACAGGATACGTTACATTTTAAGTGATATTTTATATTTGAGTTCAGGAATTGTTTACACAGTCCTTAAAAGGAATGTTTGCTTTTTGAACATAATCAAAAGTCAGCATATATTTTGGGCAGGGATTTTGCCCTATTATGTACTAGATCTGCACTGTGCACTCTTTGAAGTGCTGCGCTATTTTTGTGTGAATAACCAGGGACTGCTGCGTAGCTTGGGTGAGCGTGGCCCGAATCCTGGGAGCTGCAGACTGACACATGCTGTAAAGCAGGTGCATGCAGAAAAGGAGAATACAGCTTGCCTTTTTTCACTGCAGATTCTTGTGTCCACTTCATACAGAATTCATTCATCCGTGGGAGGGAAAGTGGTGTTTATCTGCTTGAAAGTCACGGTGGTCCTGTGGGGACTGAACCACAGGACTAGGGGATTTGAGCTTGGATTTATGTCAGCAGCAGGGAAAAAGGAGAGGAGCATAACCTACACTGTTAGCATCCATTTACACTGCGATCCTTGTGAGTCTCGTGGAGCACAATACCGGTTCCGCACCAGAGAATCTGGTCTGTTGCCCCTTAAAACAACTTGCATCAGTAACAGATGTTAATGCAGCTAACACATTTAGTTATCTTGAGTAGCAGAGTTTATATTCAAAACGTAATACATTCAGCAAAATATATCACTCTGCTTATTGTTTTGAACGTCCTAAAGTTAGTTAATCTAAGCAAATTCTGATATTGTTTTTTTTTTCGCTACTGACTGTTATTTTTTTTGAAGTACTTATGAAGGGGTGATGGTCTGATTAAAAGGCTTAACTACATTTACAAACAATGCAGGTTTTTCTGTATTTCCAACGGTGCAGCATTTAATTATGTTAAAACGCAATTGCCCTAAATACTGCTTTATAGAATACTATTTCTCCCTTCAAACCTTGTTTCCTTAAATGCTGACAGATTTTATGTTCTTAACTCTCTACGTCAAACTGCATGCAACATCCTGATAATGATTAAAAACTATTTATTTAAAGAGAACATTAAAATTCTTCTGCTAACATTGACCTTTGACAGGCTGCTCACACTGTACGGAATTGGATGTTTTCCTCCTGATTTTTTTTAAAAAAACAGGTAAGTACTCTAGCGCTGAGGCGTTATAAGTGACTTTTCCTGGAAAGAATGCACAATTGCATTCAACAGGGCAGTGTCAGATCATTTAGAAAAATATCATAAGAGTCATAATATCTTTCAGTAAGTGCTAGGCTGCAGGATGCAATGAGCACAGATTCTTACCTGTGTGGTCAAAATTACCAAAACCTAGAAAATACAGGCTGAATGAAATGTTGGCTTCTACTGGAGTCTGTAGCACTTACTAGCTGAGTTTACTAGGACAGAATTTTTGCCCATTATATTTTGTAACCAGAGTTCATGACTACGTACCCAAAAGTGTATAACTTTCTGTAGTCTCCTGTGCATTTTCAAGGTAGTCACTATTCCTGATAGAATTTGTGGCCAAAGACAGTGTTGTGATCATTTGCTCTGGTGTCCTGCGTAAAATATCTCAGAAATGGTTCCATTGTAATTCATTCTACCTGAGGGCAGAAGGGTGGACTAGACCTGTATGAGTAAATCCATGGTCCACAGACCCTGGTGGTATCCTAAACAAGAGATGGTGGCCTCATCACGTGTAAAGAATTGCAGTTACAAAAAGCAAATAAAACCTCATACAAATACATTTTTGTGTGAGTTAGCAGCTATGTGTCATTGAATTTTGACACGCAAAGTCAGGAATTGGGTCATAGTATTATAATTTTTCTATTTTAAATGAAGGTGGTACATATGGTAACATTTTAATTTAGTACAACTTCCTTTGCCTATATGCTAAAAATTTGTCACATGCCTTCCCACCAAAAAAAGAATACAACATTTTCCATAGTTTTTTTTTTTTTTTTCGCCAAAGTACTATCTGGTCCTTGGATTTTAAAAAAGGTTTGGAAACAGTGTACTAGATGGCCTCTCTATTTCTTCCCATCCTTTCCAATACATTTCAAAAAAAGTGAGGAAAGTTCTGAACATATATGGACTGTAGAAAGAAGGCAGCTTTGTGCCTTGGAACATCAAACTAGAACTTGGTGGCCAGGTGCTCCTATGCTGTCAGATAATTTCCTATCAGTGTATCTAGTTAATATGATCTGAATCATCATTCTTGGGTTCTGGCTAAGGTGCTGTTTTGTGAGGAACTCCAGCTAAATCACTTAATATCTCCATTTGTCCCTTGATACATACCTAGCTAAGAATGTGTCTAGCAGTCTCCCACAGTGTCCTGTCAGTGCAGAAAGGCTACGTTTTGCCAAAGTGAAGCTTCTTTATTCAACTATACTGTAGGTGTAAAATAATAATGGTAAAAACACTTAATGCCAGAGCAGCAGTCAGGTTTTTGTCAAGCCCCTCTGTTAAGGTAATAAAGTTTGCATTAATCTGTCAAATCAAGAAATAGCCTCTTCCTGGATCAGAGTTTGAAGAAGTGCATTGGGAAGGGTCATGGAAGTAGAACAGCTGTCATTTGCAATGCAGCAGTATTATTCGGTAAACTATGTGAACACCTAAATGCTGTAAATACACTTTTTTGTATAGTGCTGCTAGTAAATTTACAGTTGAAGTTGGTTTTAAGTAGTATGAAATTTTTGTGGTTCTATTATAGTAGAAGAAGCTGTATTCCAACATTAGTGAAAATATGAATTGCAATGATGAGATGAAACGTATGAAAAGGAAGAACAAATAACCAAAAACCTTCAAACAAACTTGACTGAACCCTTCGATTACGTTTTTTCCCCCAGTATACAAAATCAACAGGGAAAGTTTAATCCCTTTGTAACAATAGTGACAGTGAAATCTGTTGCTACATTGAAATGGCGATTGCAAAGGAATTAAGCCTTGTGCATTAAAATATTGCAAATTATGTTTTGGGGTTTTTTCAGTGAACCGAATAGATGCACTCAAGTACACTTATTATAAATGAACAAAGAAAATACCCTACCATCTGTCTGTAAAAGCAGATTTTAGCCATAGAGTCTTACATGGAATTTAAAATTAAGCTTTTACAATTTAACATAAAAGCTTTATGTTTGACTGACTTCATTATGGCCACATTTTGGTTTAGGATTTCCACTGTAAACAACTTTCTTGTTATGTTTCTATTGCCTCAAATAATCTGGTGGGGAAAAAAATGATGACCTACTTCAGTCTAATATTGTGTCTGGGTTTGAGTCCATTATTTAATAAATGCAATATACAATGTTGAATGAAAAGGTTACGTCTTTTACTATGCAGTCACAAAATTTTATGTTCCAGATCTTGATATCCTCTTCAGTCTTCACTTGGATAAAATTCCTACTTGATTCATTCTGAAGTTCTTAATCTACTCTTCGCACTTTCAGACTTGAAGTGGTAGGACTTGTCTGTTGTTCATGCATTTAGTGCTCACTGGGGTGTGATGTAACTGAACTTACGAAGCATGCAGCTAGAAGCAGAAGCAAACTGTCCAGGGAGTAGAAAACAGTTCATGCTTAGATTAGAAGTCAAAATAATAGCATTGTGCTTTCAAACAGAAATTGTGCCATTCCCTTCTCCCTTGCCATCTCTTCCCAGTCATGGGATCACCCCTCTGTCGTATCAGGGCTTGTGCCACTTGGATTGCGTGGTGAACCCATTCGATTTGCATACTCAGCAATAAAATACACACTTTTATTGGGTTGGTGCTCTGGCGTTTTAGTGAATAGAACATTCTTTGCCATGCAGTTTGGTGGTTGCCAAAGCAGATGTAAAATAAGGGATGGGACTTTTTTTGAGTTTGAGGAGAACTGGTAGGGATTTGAACCTCACCTTTTTGGTGGTGGTGAGATGTTAACTTGGGTAAAGCTGCAACATGAAACTACATTTTTGTAGCTTTTATAGTACTGGTAAATTTTAATTCTAAAATCTAGAAATGCACACCCAGGAAAAAATACGTTAAATTTTTCTCATTTCATTCAAAGATTTGAAGGTGTGTGGTATCTTGTGTGAGTCCAGAACATTGTATGTTCAGTTCTAGTCCACTGGTTCAAAGATTTGAGAAAATAGCGAGTGCTGGACACGTTCCAGTCAGGGACTGATAAATCTTTGCTTAATTGGGTATCAGCCATATGGTGCAGTTCAAAGGTCTAAGCAAAAATGTGCTGCTGCTGCTTCATTTTTGAGCTTTGCATTAGTCTACTTGCTGCGGGAGAAAAATATTTCTTTTTCTGCCACCTTCTGTTTATGTGTCAACCTAGCACTTCTCAGAAAAAGTAGACCTCATACCTGAAATAGGAAGCTTCAACAAGCTTCTCCAGATCTTATGTAATTCTAGGCAAATTGAGAGGTTCAACAAATGGACACTAATTATATTCTCCAAAATATGCCAAGTTGTAATCATGATGATTTTTAGGTAGTTATATTGCCTGGAATATTTTGTTTTTCTCAGAATGTTGTACTTGTCTTTGTGTAAGTAATGTTATAACTTCATGGATGTAATGTTATAACTTCATGGATGGAGAGCAGCCCTGCTGAGAAGGACTTGGGGTTCCTGGGGGATGAGAAGCTGGACACGATCCGGCAGTGTGTGCTGGCAGCCCAGCAGGCCAGCTGTGCCCTGGGC
>Ga0065711_1048678_pt1 | contig 11681 bp, 10 predicted proteins | sample Hoacrofraction12_FD_59098 | JGI IMG/M metagenome (GOLD analysis project Ga0065711, IMG submission 59098) | Hoatzin crop microbial communities from Cojedes, Venezuela - Epithelial fraction 12 v2 (version 2) | ecosystem: Host-associated > Birds > Digestive system > Esophagus > Crop | place... | reverse complement strand
GAGCGGCGAGCCGGCCGCGGGGCGTGGGCGCCGCACGGCCCGCGGGCGGGACCCGGGGCGCTGTCCCTCCGCCACCGGCTAGCGAGGAGGGAGAGGGGGGTGCCTCGCCGCCGGGAAACCCGCCCTCGGGACCGGGCACTCGTCCTGCGAGAAGTCCCCGTCGATGGCGGTTTCTGAAATTTTGATCTGCGGTTGCGCACTTGGGAGCCGTGTTTTTGCTACAGGTTTTTCCTTGGTCTTACAAAGATGCGCTTACTTGGATTTGTTGATGCACAGATGTGCATGTTTTACTATTTCTGTGCATAGGCTGTGAATACTTAGAATTTAAAAGAGTACTAGAGCAAGCTTGACTATTACCGTTTCATCATCCTGTTTCTCATACAGCTTTTACATCTAAATGCACATATATTATACTCTGGCAGTAATATCCCAAGACACGAGTCTCCCTTTTTCGGTATTTAACTTGTTCCCAATCAAGCTTACTACGTATGAAGTCTTTTTATTCTGCTGTGGTGGATGCCTTGTCTTCAGCATATGTTTTGGGTAGCGTTTCCAGCTCTCGTAAGAAGGGTTCAAATTTTGTTAAAAAAGTGTTCACCAAGGGTCAGGTTTTATATTTTGCATGGTCTGAGGCTGTTGTGATGGATTATGTTGCCTCAAGTGTCAGAGGTGTTAGGTATTTTCATTTTGCAATAAAGAAAACCCCGTTTGGTGGAGCGGTAACTGAGTACTAGGGAACAGCAGGTGGTATTTCTGGTTTAGAATTCATAGAAATGCAAACATTTGTGCAGTTCAATTTCTGAATAAAAGACTGTTCAATCAATGCAGTTGCTAGGGCCATATACGTAACTCACTCCTGTATATTTCAATGGGAATTAAGGGCCTTGGAGTTGTTGAGGAGTTAGGCATTTGACAGCTGTCATTTTCTGCTAAATTTTTCTTAACCCGTTGTTTTACACATCAAAATTGAAATAAACTACTTGGCATCACTGTTCTGAGTCACTGTTTTAACCTAGTTTTTTAGTAGTGTAAGATGCTCATCTCTATTCTTTAAATAGTAGGATGCTTTAGTTATCAATAGTGGAGGAAAAAAGTTGTATTTGTTACAGCGTTTTCATTTATCACTAATTATTTCACGAATCACTATAATGTAGGAATTTCGTCGTGGTAGAAGGAATCTGTGAAAGGCTCTTTGCATAACCTTGCAGGCTGTCTACAGTTTGTTAGTGCACTCCTGTATACCAGGAAAAGATTTTTACGTGAAATCCACTTAGGCCTGAACACTAGGGAGTGGATTTAAGATATAGGGCTGTAGCATTCATGTAGCTGTTTAAAGTTATTTTAATCCATAACACTGGGAGGAAGAGGATCGTCATTTATACCTCCTTCACTTCATGATTAGCCATTTGAAATGTATATTTCATTTTGGTGATATATTTTTTGTTCTCTACGGTTTGTTGAAGATCTACAGCCTGTGCTTGATCTTGTAGTCCTTAGTAAGGTGAAGACATGTATTTGAAGTTGACGGGAATTGATCAAAGACTATGTACAGGGTGAAGCTTATGCTCTGTACTGGTATTCCTATTATATACACATTATGGTGTATCAAGAATACAATGTGTTCACAGTCAGCTATACTCACTAACGCGTCAGTTTTTCATGTCTCTAAAAGTTTTGACACATTGAGAAGAGAGACCTGTGCTTTGTCTTTCATTCAGGAACAGCTAGCATTTTCTTACACCACTTCTGTTTTTAATGCTAATTAATCACCACTTGTCATGGATGACAGCCATCTTTTTTTGCAGTGAGTCCTGATTTTCTAATACCAAGTCAGAACAGAGTGGACTTGGATTCAGTTTTCTGCAGTGTTATTTGCTGAGCAGGTTGTGACTGTAACTGCTCAATATATTCTTCAAGCGAGCATTTTAGGGAGTGCATAAAATAAAACTGGATAATTGAGGGCAATCTCAGGAAAGAAGAAAGTGGAGAGAGGACATGCAGGCTTTCTGAGATGAAGGCGGCGATGGTGATGTATGGAAAGATCATATTGCATACCTGCATAACGAATGATCAGTGATCAGGAGGATTTTCCACCACAGATCTCGGACAATTAGGCAGGCACCGATAGCTGATGGCTGGAACACTTGGCAGTTTCCTGATGATGAAGTACAGGTCCCCTGCATTACAGTCAAGAGCAGTAGATGCTGTTACTTGCTAGTTGGTCATTCTGTTCCAGTTGCTTGCAGTTATCCTGGTAGCGTCTCTTTTCTCCATTCTGTCCTGTATTTGTGGCCTTCTGTTACCGTGGTTAGGGCTTTTTGTACTCCATTAACCAGCAGTATCTACTTAAGAACATCTGTTCTTTTGGACTTAATTTTTCTTTTTTTTTTTTTTTTTACCTTCAGTGCATGCTGCATATGCAGATGAGTTCAGTTTTATTTGTTTGCTGAAGTTTTGTATGGCTTGACACTTAAATTATCTTTCTAATTTGTGTAAAAGAGAAGTATTCAAGAGAAGTGGTGACGTGAAATGCAGGAAGACTGTAGGCCCTCCCGTGGTTAAAAAATTGTTTGCATGTCTATAAAGAAAGGTAGGAGTAACCTTCTGGAGAAAGAATTAATGAGCTTAGGCTGACTCAGCAGGCATCAGTCTTCTACTGACTACCAGTACCTGTTAACAGAAGATAGTAGGAAGTCCTATCCACTCAGCTATGAATGGTAGCACACAGATTCACTTGATTCCAAACATTTTTTACTAATTAAATTCTTATTTGTGGCTTAGAGGTGGGAAGGAAGGTGGGTGGGAATTAGTGTGTACATCTGAGATTGTGTCAATTTTGAGATTTAAGACAGATTGCAAAACAACTGCGATACTTCAGCCTCATTTCCCCCTGTTGAATGTAGGTCCTCAAATCATGTTTTTTCAAAACTGTTACTTCCCTGCCATTTCATCTTACAGGTGCCTAAGGTTTTTGCAGGTAAAATTCCTGTGAACCTATAGGTTAACTTCTAAATGTCCTAGGCCATGCACGTGGTGTCAGCACTAACGGTAAGGTCTTAAGTTAACCCTTTAAATTCTGTCAGGTTTCATAGAATCATAGGTTGGAAAAGACCTCTAAGATCATCAAGTCCAACCATCCGCCCAGCAATACCATTCCTACTAATCCATATCCCGAAGTGCCACATCTACACGTTTTTTAAACACCTCCAGGGATGGAGACTCAACCACCTCCCTGGGCAGCCTGTTCCAATGTCTGACCACTCCTTCAGTAAAGAAATTGTTCCTAATATCCAATCTAAACCTCCACGGACGCAACTTGAGGCCATTGCCTCTTGTCCTATCACTAGTTACCTGGGAGAAGAGACCAACACCTGCCTCACTACAACCTCCTTTCAGCTAGTTATGGAGATCAATAAGGTCCCCCCTCAGCCTCCTCTTCTCCAGACTAAACAGCCCCAGTTCCCTCATAAGACTTGTTCTCTAGACCCCTCACCAGCCTCGTTGCTCTTCTATGGACATGCTCCAGCACCTCAATGTCCTTCTTGTAGTGAGGGACCCAAAACTGAACACAGTACTCCAGGTGTGGCCTCACCAGTGCCGAGTACAGGGGCATGATCACCTCCCTCCTCCTGCTGGCCACACTATTCCTGATACAAGCCAGGATGCCATTGGCCTTCTTGGCCACTTGGGCACACTGCTGGCTCCTGTTCAGCCAGCTGTCAACCGACACCCCAAGGCCCTTTTCTGCCAGGCAGCTTTCCAGCCACTCTTCCCCAAGCCTGTAGCGTTGCATGGGGTTGTTGCGACCCAAGTGCAGGACCTGGCACTTGGCACCACTGCTGAACCTCATACAGTTGGCCTTGGCCCATCGATCCAGCCTGTCCAGATCCCTCTGCAGAGCCTTCCTACCCTCAAGCAGATCGACACTCCCACTCAACTTGGTGTCATCTGCCAACTTACTGAGGGAGCACTCGATCCCCTCATCCAGATCATTGATAAAGATGTTAAACAAGACCGGCTTGAGCTGGCTTACCCTGTTCTGTGTAGGTTTTGTATATTGTGGGTTTTTGCTTTTTTCTTTTTGCTTTTGAAGGCCTAGACATCTTTCTGTAAGAGATTATTGGCATTTGAGAATACTGTGGTTAGACACCTAGTTTAGATTTGAGGAATGCCCTTTAGAAACGCCTCTCTTCTGCAATTTTTGTGGTAACACGTAGCATAGCACTACCTGTTTTTTTTTAGATTTTTGTCTCTTTACATTTCACTTGGAATGTAACAAGAATTCTAAATATGAATTATTTCTGCAAGGAAGCTTCACTGTTGTTTTTTTCCATCTTTTAAAAATGTTAACAGGAGGTGTGTGCCTAAAATTGGCTGGGACAGAGTATTCAGAATCAGCACCCACTCATTTCTGTCTGAGTGAAGTATTGACCCACTTTGCTTTTCAAGCATCCAATCCAGCAAATTCTTTTTGTGTGCTAATAATCTCAATGAATTATCCTGCTGCCTGTGAATATCCATACATCTAGACTTCTGTATGACTGTATCTTTTCAGCATCCAGTTGTGTTCTTATCTGGGTAACCTGACAGTTTCTGTGAATCTGAAAGCTGGATCAGCCCTCTTAAGAACAGATTGCAATAAATCTTCAAGAGCTCCAATATAAATTTAGTATTTTGGAATTTTCCTATTTATAAGACTGCAACTGAAAAGCATCCGGCAGGTACATTGTTGTTATGCAAACCAGAAGACTGTAATTTCTTTGAGTTATTAAATTCCAGAATAACTCTTCTCAATATAAACATACCAAATCCTTGGTTACCTAAGAATTTTTCTCGAAGTAATGTGGGTTTAGAACTATAATTTTTATTCTGAACAACATAAAGGCTACGTTCATATTCCCACACTTACCTTGTTTTCGTTTAGCAGACAAAATTCCTGAAGCAAATATAATAGGAAACTATATATATTTTTTTTAATTTACGGTGTTTTTTTCCTAAATGAGATAGCGTTATTGGTGTATATTATGCACTAGCTTCCATTATTTAATTTAAATAAAATAACTATGCTGCTCACTTAAACCTTTATACCTCCTAATGCACCTGTTTGGTGACTAACAGTACAGTGCACCTTTGAGTTAGTCAAAGTTTGGGAATGAATTTTGGAGTTTGGACTGTCTTCTGAAGCAACGTTTGCCCTCAGTTCTTAAATACATGAATGTAGACACAGTCAACTTTAATGTCTCATTTACCAGTGTAAGATTCCTCACAGTATCAAATTATATTTTAAACTGCAATATCTGCAATGTGAATGATAGGGAAGCTCTCAAAGACTTGTTTTGTTTTGAGCTTGCTGAAATAGTATTTTATTTTATTTTGGTGTAATGCTTAATTGGTTAGATTCTGTTGCTAGCACAAAAGGGTCTGTGTTCTGGATGATGTGAATTTACACAGAAAAGCATTTAATTTCAGGCAGCTAGATGGAGCCTTTGGAAGACCAAGTTTTTTAGTACCTAGACATCACGAGCATCCTTTTAGGTACTGATTGCCCAGTGGCATTGTTTCAGCCTGGCAGTCTGTCTTTCAGAGGAGCCAGTATTAGCTGTTTTTCAAAGGATATGTGGAAACCAGCAGTGGTCTAGAAATGCCGCAGTGTTACACAGTGGGGAGTAGGGACTCATATGTAAGTTCTAATTTTTTCTGTTGCTTGCTACAGCAGGACTTTGTGGTAGCCTTGATGTGCACTGAAGTAAAAGACCTATTTAAGGAGAATGAAAGTCAAGTGGAAAAAAAATGGTGCAGAGATGTCCTTTGCTTTTCGGAGAATTCACTGTGTCTTCTGATAGTTGCCTTAGTAAAGTTGTCTTTAAGAGAAGACAAGTGAAAAACCCTAATTAAAACTATAGACAGACCCTTTTCCATTAACAAACAGTTCCATGAGCAATGGCTTTATGCTTTTTGCTGGGGATTCATGGTGGCCAACAAGATGTAGAAGTGGTCAGAAATTTCTCTGTGGATGAGGCATTCATAATTCTTGTCTCTTGTTGAGTCTGGGTTTAAGAAAATACTTTATTCTTGAATGAGGAAAATCATGTTTTGGTCTTGCAACATGACTATCTCTCAACATGTGAAAGAACTTGCATTTTTGTGGTGTCTACTCCTCTGGGAGTTTGTCTTAATTTAGTCGAAGGTTTAAAAAAATGTTGGAAAGAGACAGTGAAAGAGAACACAAATACAGGTATGCATTTGTGTGGTAACATAGATGATAATCATATAAACCTTGTTTCCACAATGCAAAAACATTACTTTCCTGAAAGTGAAATGTGGGCTTTCTTAATTGCCTTTTTAAAAAATTCCTTGTGGGCACAAGACGCACAAAGAAATAGAAACCAAAGTTATATTCTTCATCTAATAGCAGAAATTACATTTGAAGAATTGTATCTAAAATACAGAATGTTAAAATGAAAGAATCATAATCACTTCCTTTTGTTACGGTAACTTTTAATGTTTTTAAACTCTCAAAATGACAATTACTCTATTTCTTGAGAGGCGGAGTAGAAGGGATAACTAGCTTGCCGTAAAAAATAGCCGAGAAAGTGAGAGGCAGTTCTCAGTTGAGTTGCTCTCACCATCATGTACCAGCAGAGCCTGGCTGATCAATGCTAAGTCTAGAGCTACCAAATGTTCCTGTTTAAAATAAAATAAAATAAAATGCCATTGCTCTAGGACATGCTCTGGGACAATGATGATTTTGAATTTTTGTCTGGAAATGAATCAGTCTGGATGAAAATAAGCCCATTACTACTGCTCTTTTTTCTTGGTGTTTTGTCACATTATGAGGTCTCTTCCAAGTTTTGGGTGATACTGACGCATGGTGTTAATTAAACCTGAAGTAACCTCTTCAACTGTTTTGTTTCTTTTGATTAATCCAGTCTTTCGGTACAAAGGACAAATGTAAATGTGAAATATTAAATAAAAAACTTTCATGGCTTTAACTCAGTCTTTAGTTTTTTCTGTGTTCTTTGCTGTTACTGGTTTATGCTTTTCCAAGGGGGCTACATGCTATCGGTACCCCCGAGTCAGCACAGTCTCCGCCTTCTGGTTGTTTTGGAGCTTCTGAGAGGGAAAGCAGCAGTTAGTACCTTAAGCGGCATTTCTGCCACGTGCGATGTGCTTCTTTACTGGTCTGGAGCAAGTGGATTTCTTAGTTAGCTTCTTTGTCTTGACATTGACTAGAAAGACACCTGTCATTAGTGCTTCCTTCTTTTAAAAGTGTTCCTTTGTAAATGGGAGTGTTAAAAAATTGAATTAGAAACATAATATTTAAGAGCAATTTAACATCATGTTCTTTTACAGTTTACCTCTAATTTTGAAGGTCCAATCAATACTTTTTCCCTTTTTCAATGTCTTTTCTTCCCACTTGGTACTTTCCATTTTCTGTCTTGTTTATGTAATGAAGAGGTAGGGACAGATAATATCTCATTTTCATTTGTCTAGTGATTAGGGGTTTTTTGTATAGTGATTTTTACTACTTTAATCATAGAATCATTAAGGTTGGAAAAGACCTCTAAGATCATGAAGTCCAACTGCCAACCCTCACCACCATGTCTGCTAAGCCATGTCCTGAAGTGCCATATCTACACGTTTTTTGAAGACCTCCAGGGACTCCACCGCTTCCCTGGGCAGCCTGTTTTGATGCTTTACAATTCGTCTAGTGTAGATATTTTTCCTAATATCCAGTCTAAACCTCCCCTGATGCAACTTGAGACCCTTGCCTCTCATCCTGATGCTGTAAGTCCGCAAAAACCAAGACTCTCTAAAACTTTTTTGGGAATTTTAGGAAGCAAGCAGTCTTTATTACAGCACCGGCTGCACGGGGGATATTTCCTCTAGCGTGCGTACCACGTATCGAAGCAGACATCCCTTTATTCCATTTCTGATCAGTAAGCTTCAGCCCATGGGGCAGTGCCATGCTGCCAACTGGCTACGTCATTTATGTTTCACTTGGTCAGGACTTTCGAACTGTACATGTTCAATGAGGAAGGGTCTGGGGGTCTTTCCCCCAGGGGGTGTGATTTTTAGTATTGTAATATATGTTAATGAAGGATAGGTTACTTTCGGACACTATTTTTCGGCCAGAACCAGCCAAAACTAGCTAAGCACTAACAAGCAGTCTGCTCAGGGTCTGCTTATCTCCTTCTACGACAGTTTCCTTGGTTTAAAGGTAACACTAACTCTTCTAAGTAAAAACAACAAACTCCTATTATTCTAATTACACAAGGGCCTTTATGCGGGACACTAGCTCTCACAATTATGCTAGGGCCTTTATGATAACAGTCCTATCACTGGTTACTTGGGAGAAGGATTTGGCCTGTGATACTTTATTTTTTTGGGAAAGCATATGTACTTTTGTATGAGTGAGGGGTAATGGAGATGCTTTGTTGTCTCTGGACTTGAGAGGTGGCATCAAGCATTTTTATGTTCACCAACTTTTGGAACAAAGACTACACAAACCCCTTAATGTCTGTAATATCCAGATAACAATGAGATGTTATTGACTCTATATTACCCCCCCTTGCACAGATGCGCACTCTCTTATGGTTCAAGCTGTGAAGTATGATAGAGGGATATCTTTTGTGTTAAGAGAAGATGCTTCTCTACCTGCAACCGTAAGAAACAGTTAAAACCTCGCTGAAAGCAAAATAGTTTTCAAATAGAATTGTTAGGAAACTGTTTGGCCTCCTGACTAGGGCAGTGTGCTGTTTCAGATATTACTGAAGGTGATGGAAAGCAGCACTTGTTTAATAAGAGGAGCAAGGATTCGTGAGCAAGGATTCGTGAGCTTAATTCTAGGACACAGGAAAAAAACAGGATCACTTGAAATGCACACCTATGCCTGAGCCAAGACAACCCAACATTCGTATCTGCTCTCAGTATAGAAGGTAATATCCTTTTAAAAAGCTTGCAACAGTCACATTTTTGATGGCCATAAATTTTATGTCAGATACCATATGCCACGTTGTATTCATTTCTCCTTCGGCTACTCAGTTTCACTGAATACCTATTTTTAGTTCCATCCAGAAGTGTTCAGGCAGAGTCATTAGGCTGAAGTCACGATGCCCCTCTGGTTTTGCTCTTCGGTTGGTTTGGGCAGCTTTCTTTCCCTGTTCACATAAAATTCAAGTATTATCTTTGCATTAAACATAGAGTTCCCAGTGAAACACCTGTTTTGAACATAGCTTTATGTAGCACTGTGAGGAAATGTGTTACAATTATAGGAAATGCCCACGCAAAATGAAGAATGTATGTGAACTGACCCATGATAAGTAGACAGCTATTTTACATTACCCACCTCTTACAAAATCTCTGTCCGTACAGAGCATGGAAATTGTTACCTTCTTGTGTATTTACATGAAGCATTTTTTCTCTTTCCTCATTGTGCCAGCTCCCTGTAATATTTAATGAGTAAAATCACTCTATTCATACACCAGATTTCTCTATAGTGGCTGTAACAATATGCTTATCAAGCTCTTTTGTTGGCTTTTGGAGGAGCTGTTTTCTAGGACAGGAATCATGAGATTTTGGGTCTTTCAGCTGTGTTGGAGCTTTTTTAATTGAATCATTCCTCCTCTTACAGCTTGGTTTACTCCAGACACTCTCATGGTTTCGTACTCAGAACTGCAGGTCGTGAGGCTGATCTAATAGCCAGTTGCTGCAGGTTCTGTTCATCTTCATTGGTGGCTGCCTGTTCCTGTTGTTCTTGTTCCAGAACTGGCAGTTGTCTTATACTACAGTTACCCAGTTTGGGAATATGAAATAGAAGAAAATGAAGTCTGTAAAGACGTGAAAAGTGTTCAGTTGGTTTAGCTTGGTGGGTCACCATGTAGTCTGATGAGGACCATTGGCATTGACTCAGAGGAGAAAATGTAGGTGGTCAGAGGGTGAGGGGAAGGAGAGGAGCGCAGCTGCCTTTTTCTCCAGTAGCAAGCTGCTAGATGGGCATAAGTGATCTCCAAATCACTCCATGAGTTCTAACTCTCAGCCCTGTATGCCTGGAGCTTGTATGCCTAAGTTAACTTCATATGGATCTTGCCTTTTAAAGGTGCAGTTCCCCATAGGCCAGGAGAATGTCATGGAGCCCAGCCCAGTCCCTTCTGTAAAGGAGCAGAGAGGCAATTGAATAATTAAGCAGGATGGCCTAACAAATTAGGAGGAAATGGACCATATGAATACACTGAGTGTGACAGTGAGAATGGATAGGAAATAGGATGACAAAGATTAATGCTACATTGCCAATGCGTTCTTTTTCTTGTCTATGTTTTTTCCTTATAATGTCAGTCTCCACAGTCATATGGTTACCTGGGATCTGTACTTTTTTTAAAGAAAGGTTCTAGTGCTTATGGTTGCTGAGAGTATGACTGAAGGGTGAGAAACACAAGGCAAATGCAAGAAAATATAACTTATTATCATCTAAAGAAATACACGTTTTGCGGGGTCTGTCTCATACTTCTAGTACTTGGTCTTGGCAATACTGCTTGGGTTTAGATTTGCCAGGGAGTTAAAGGTGTCCTTAGCACTATTTTTAACACTGGCTGCTGTGCCTCAAGCTCCTTCATCAAGGTTGCATTGCACTCCAATTTGACAGGCATTGTGTCTCTGCTGACATCTGTGAGTGGAGACGTAAACTGATGATTGTGAAGGATTCCTCTGGTCAGGTATCTATCTCAAAGAAAGGAATTCTGAATGATAAGTTCTGTTTTTCTTTTGGTGTGCTAATGCAGAAAAGCTGCTCTCTATTGTTGATAGCAGAATTTGTCCTCGAAGCCTGAATAAGTGGAAGCTGTCTTTTCTGGAGAGTTGGGAGTTGGTTCATGGACCTGAAAAGGAAGGGTAGTTTCATCTGTAGATGGCCTCAGGAGAGAACCTGTGGAAGCAATTATGGACAGGGCAGTTAGGAATAAAAAAAAAAAAAATTATTAGGCAGATTCTGTGATAGTTTTGTAGATATGCAATTGGGGGGCATGGGTGTGAGTAAGGCTATATTTTCATTTGAAGGAGAAGAAAAATGAGTGACAGGAGAAGATTACTGGATTTCTGTGACTGGCTTTACTGGGATTTCTCAGACTGGAATGTCTGTCTGTGTGCTTCTCACAGGAGCCACCCCCTTGTAGCCCCCCTTGCTACCAATACTTTGCCATGCAAACCCAGAGCAATGTGTTATGCAATGGGACACTCCTGAGAATCCCATGTGCACTGCACAAAGATCCTGCATAAATGCAGTAGGTGCTGTATGTTCATCTGCAGACACATTGTATTTAACTGCGTATGTCCAGACCAGTTAGGCATTACACGCTCAATACACCCAGTGTGACCTGGGTATTGATCTTCCTAAGCATTCTGAAGAATGGTGTCCTTCCTGCCTAATCGGGGCAGAGTAGAGATGACCAGGGAAACACAAGCTGAGGACAAAACCGAGGTTTGCAGATGCAGAAACTCCTCTGAGTGTGTGCCATCGTGAAACACCACTCATAATTGTGCTGAGGATGAACTCTGCACAAGACTAACCTTGGAGAGATGGCAGGCTGCAACTCACTCACTGTCTTTTTAAGACACATCGTTTTTCATGATGTAGAGCCCCCAGAAAAAAAAAAAAAAAAAAAAGGTGTTTCACAGCTCCTTCTAAG
>Ga0065711_1048677_pt1 | contig 11681 bp, 10 predicted proteins | sample Hoacrofraction12_FD_59098 | JGI IMG/M metagenome (GOLD analysis project Ga0065711, IMG submission 59098) | Hoatzin crop microbial communities from Cojedes, Venezuela - Epithelial fraction 12 v2 (version 2) | ecosystem: Host-associated > Birds > Digestive system > Esophagus > Crop | place... | reverse complement strand
CCCCCCCCCCCCCAGCACTTTTTAGTGCCTTTATCGTGTTTTGTGTGGCGATGGAAAGGCAGGTTTTTATACCACACCAGGGCAAGGCTACTGCTTTGAGAAGCAAGAGCAGGCAGGAGAGAGGGAGGCTACGGGCACCCACAGCGGGGCCGCCCATCAGCCCCCAGCCCGCGGCTGAGGTTGGCCCACCCTGGGGCCCACACTTCATAGGCATGGGGGTCCCACGCCGCAGTTGTGCAACTGCTGTCACCAGCTACATGGGTTTTCTTTTTTTAACCCCATTCAACATTGGGTTTGAACTGCATTTTGCAAAATGTGAACTTCGCAAAAGCAAGAATTAAGCTCTGGACGCTGTCCCTGCACCCTGGCTGCCATCCCCAAGAAATCCCTGGGGAGGGGATGCAACAACCGAGCCAGCCCCCAGCTGCAACCCAACTCCATCCAGGAGCAAAACTGGGTCCAAGGCACTCAGGCCTCCCACCCAGCCCTCGGATCATTCCTGAAGAGGGGCCCTGAGCTTGGCCCTCTTCACAAGCCACAGCAGGGTCTTGCCTGTCGGGCGGGAAAGCGCGGGCTTCCCGGCACCCCAGCGCAGAGAGGCAGAGGGCCGGTCATGGTGCCACGCTATGGCGGTGGCTCCAGCCCTGTGTGGGGACAGCCCACACCACAGCAGCCTCAGGAGCTGGTGGACAGCCAGCAGGGGTGCCTCCTTCACACCATCAAAGCCCTTGAGCTCAAGCAGGAGGGAACCTACCTGTGTGAGTGATTTTCAGAGAAGAACATTCCTTCTGAGAAGGGAGTGTTAGCTTAGAGCATGCGGTGCCAGCCTGCATCCATAGATGCTTGAAATGATAAGATCGAACGGCCGCTTGTCCGACCGCGGGCGCTGGTGCTGGCTCCAGGCTGCCCCAAGCCATCGCTGGCTTCCCTCCCAGAGGGCCAGGGGAGCAGCTCGCCTTCCCAGTCCTAGCAGGGCTTAAAAACGCCTTTTCCGTCCAATGTGATCACTGCCTTCCTTCAGGGAAGCATCTGGTTCTTTGAACGCCGCCATCGAGACTTCCCCGGCCAGGTGTGAAGGGGTGGCTTTGGCCAGAGTGCTGCTCCCCAGCGCGTGCCCGGGTGTTCAGAGCAACTCACGGGGAATCATAGATCACAGAATGGTAGGGGGTTGGAAGGGACCTCTGTGGGTCATCTAGTCCAACCCCCCTGCCGAAGCAGGGTCACCTACAGCAAGCTGCACAAGACCGCGTCCAGGTGGGTCTTGAATATCTCCAGAGAAGGAGACTCCACAACCTCCCTGGGCAGCCTGTTCCAGTGCTCCGTCACCCTCAGAGGGAAGAAGTTTTCCTCATGTTCAGACGGAACTTCTTATGCTTCAGTTTGTGCCCGTTGCCCCTTGTCCTGTTGTTGGGCACTACTGAAAAGAGTCTGGCCCCATCCTCCTGACACCCACCCTTGAGATACTTAGAAGCATTTATAAGGTCCCCTCATAGCCTTCTCTTCTTCAGGCTGAACAAGCCCAGCTCCCTCAGCCTTTCCTCTGTGTCACTCGGAAGCTGTGCCACTTGGAAGCCTTCCCTTGGGTTTCTGCTGGGTCACCTCAAAGATTTTACCTTCACGGTCCCAAGCTGTACTTCTTGTGGGAGCAAACACTTTTGGGCTGCACACGTCTGTCCTGTCCTTACTGGGGAGGCGAGGTGAGGTGAGGCAAGGCAGGGCAAGGAAATGGTTCTTTATTGTCTTGTCCCTTTGATGATCAGAAGTAAATCTATGAAATAAGCAGAGCAGTGCCTCTGATACTAAACTCTATAGCAACTTGCTTTACTCCAGCTTCCAGCGGGTCAGAAGAAGGGACTTACCAACTAAACCACACACCTTCTCCATAAAGAAAAGCAAACATAAGCAATCTGAATACATCAACAGCCCTTTTGAAGGAAGACAGCTTGTGTCCTTCAGGGAGAGCAAGGTGCTACCCCTGCACAGCCTGGCTGAACCCTTTAATTGCTGGCTGTCAGGTACCATACCATGCATGCGTACCAGAATTCCTGAAGTGCAGGGGGGTGGTGTGATGGGAATAGGTAACACGTGAACATCACAGGCTGGGCAGAGGGATGGAAATATTACGTATAAGGGCTCCGCTCAGCACTGGAAGATTTCTGTGTACGCAGGCTGAGAGGCAGTAGCATGCGGGATGTTAGCACAGCAAGGCGGTCCTGCAGGAGACACAGGGGCTTAGAATCATAGAATAGAATCATGGAATCATTAAGGTTGGAAAAGACCTCTAAGGTCATCAAGTCCAACCATTAACCCATCACCACCATGCCTGCTAAACCATGTCCCGAAGTGCCACATCTATACGTTTTTTGAACACCTCTAGGGATGGTGACCCCACCACTTCCCTGGGCAGCCTGTTCCAATGAAAGCTTCACGGCTAAGGCAAGCTAATTTCGTCTAGCCGTTAGGAGCCAACCAACCAAAATTAAGTTTCTTTGTAATTCCCACCAATGGCTATGAGAAATGAAAAATCTCTGACAGCCTCTTTAAAGAGAGAAGGAATGACCTTTGCTTGCTGACTTGGAAGCCAAACGAGCGTCTTGTGTGGAAAACAGATAATAAACATAATCTTAAGAGATTCTCCCAGATGGTGGCTAAAGTTGAGTCTGTAATGGGAGCTATCGAAATCTGTGTCGTAATTGTTTATTATACAAGCTGCACTTCAGAAAAAAAAACTGCACTGAAAGTCCCATTAATACAATGACTGATTGTAAAGAGTTTCTGCGCGCAGAGGGGGAAACAGCTCTCAAAGGGCAGCCTTTACATGGTGTGCTGCCCCAGTTTGGTGAGGGCAACCAAGCAGAGGCAGCTGGCTAGGGAAATTTCTCCCATTGCAGGGGTGGTGGGTTTTGTCCAGGCAGCAAGAGGAGAGGAGCGCTCAGTCTGAAGGGCAAGGTTGGAGGGAGAAGGTTGGACTGTCCTCCGAAGTGGGGACCCTCCTCTGCCCCCCCAGAACCCCCTCCAGCAGGTCTGTGCAAGCCTGGCTTAACAAAATACGCGTAGAGGGATGGGGGCAGAACTCATCCTGGGCAGGGGGGTGAATTTTTGTGGTAGCCCAGCATGGGGGATAGGACCAGAGACCTTGTGATCTCAGCAGCAGCTGCCGGGGAGGGCCTTGGCCAAAGCCCTTGCTGCCCTCCGGGGTGGGCTGCCTGGGGCTTGTCCTTTGCAGTGCCATAAGCCGACATGGGGCTGCAAGGCTGGGCATCCTCGTCATTGTCATCTTTGTGGGACGCAAATACAACGTATGTTCATTCCCAAATGCACAAGAGGAATATTTACTGATTGCAAAGCCTTTTGGTATAATGTTGGACTGACAGGTTATGATTTCCATCTAGTGACACACTGTTACTCAGATTTCCTGTGCTACTAATATGCTTTACAAAAACCCCAACACACTAATTGTCTTTAACTTTATACAATAACAAGCCATTATTTTTTATTTGACCAATTCTTTACTGTTCCTTGCTTCTAGGCAATATTCGCTGCAACCCACGACCCTTTCTTCCGCTGGGGTACGTGCGCCCGCATGGCACAAACTCTGAGACTCCCAGACACATGATCAACACGGAAATGCCGAAGGGTGGAAGGAAACCACGAAGCCCACCTCTCCTGCGGGCCGTTCCTGAAGGACACGGTGCGCACGTCAGAGCTCCAGGGAAGACTCCGCACTTGCTCCTCACTAGTGGATTTCCAGCTCCGTTTGCATGTGTGTGCAAACATGAGTACATATGCACACTCTACACATAACCCGCACAAACACATACTTCTTTAGAAATATATCAATACAACTTCAGTTAGTTTTATTCCCATCTGATCAGGTTGGGCATAACCTCTCCAACCTTTCAGTTTAGGGACTGAGCATTTAAGAAAATATCTTTCAGCAACAACAACTAATATTTTTCTTGTTCTCTCTCCCAGGTTATTCAGCCCATACTCTCTAACAACCTAAGCACCAAATGTCACTAATTAGTACTGGGTTTTAACTTTTCTTTTTGCACTAAAAAAAATGAGGTCACAATCATTTTGTACCTAAGCAACCGCCAACTTTTATTCCTGTGATTAGCTTCTCCATCTCTCAAGACGGCATCTGATGCAGGACCCCTCTGGGACAGCAGCAGGGCCACCTGTGCTAGGAGATGGCCTTTTCCAACACTGAGACCGCCTGCCTCCACTGTGGGCACGGCAGGAGAGGACCTCCTGTGGAGGCTTCCCCATGCTTGCAGTCCTGCTCGGCCGCGGCCATGTCAGCTCTGTTCGGAGGTCGCCTGGTTTGCAAGGCAGCAGCGCCGGGCCCCTCCATGCCCTCGCCGGCGGGGTAATCCGTCCCCACAGATCTTTGTGGGAAGGGTTTGCTGCCTTCACCCCGCTCTCCCCAGCACGGCTGCCTCCCTCGCTGTGCCCCAGGCGAGGAGAGAGACTCCGCTCCCCCTTCATCCCTCGGCTGCAAATATCTGGCAGGGCTGGGCAGCTGGCAGGCACCGGACCGGCACCTGCGTGCCAGCTCCGTCCAGCTGTGCGGGTGACACGCCATCCATCTGCGGCCCTTCGCTTTTCCTGCCGCCTGTCCCTTTCCCCGCGGCTGGCTGGGAAAGGACCCGGGGCCGGCGGGAGGGAGGGAGGGAGGGAGCCACAGTGAAATTTTCAGACAACGCTTTGCCTCCTAATTGCTTTCCTCTTGTGGCCTCCTCACACCGGGCAGGCTCACAGCTAAGGCAGCCCGAGGGTGCTTGGCCACTCGCTGCGGGGCCTGGGGCTGTGCCGGGACACTGGGGCATCCCCGGGAGCTTCTTTCAGGCTGGGGAGGGCTTCCTGCATGGATAATATGGCCAAGGCCTTTGGTGCTGGCTATCTGCCGCCTTCCTGAGACCCAGGCACTCGAGGGATTTGCTGTGTGTTTTGTTTTTTACAAGACTGCTTTACACCAGGGGCAGTCGATGCCAGCAGCAAAACTTTGCAGGGAATGGGGCTCTAGGGGGGCAGTGGGGGGAGAAGCAGAAAATGGCTCTTCTGGATTAATTTTGGAGTATCTCCCTAGACCTACATGATTTTCCTCATCTTCAAAGCCTCCATTCGTGACAACAGCTTAGCAGGAAATGAAACAGCGTTTGAGCAGAGGGGTGCGCTTGGGGAGGCAGTGGCAAAACTCTTTCTGACGTGGTTGACGGCATAAGGGAACCACCTCATCTGCTCTTCTCCACTTGCTAACCATCACCTCACCACCCATCAGGCTCCCCAGCAGATCTGCACTTGCCTTCCCAGGCTGTCCAGCCCCACTCCTGCATGTCCAGTCACGCTACATGAAAAACAAGCAAGGGTTTGAAAGACCTGGTTGAAAGAGAAACTTTAAAATAGTAAACCTGAAGAAATACCAGCCAGGGAAGGGGTCAGCCTTGGTTAGCACGAGCCGCTGCGCTCCTGGAGTGACACTCAACCTCCAGTGAAGGCAGCCAAGCTCCCATGGGGAGCACCTGAGGGTCCCCAACCCACTGCCCAGCACACACGGGGCTGCTCTCTCAGTGCGTGGCTCCAGGGGCGACCACTCCAGCCACCCTAAACACACACCTCTTGCTTGGGCACACAAAGGGCCCCGCGGAGAAAGGAGGATGCTCCCAGAAAAGCACGAAATGCAAATACCGTGGTGGGAGCCCGGGCGAGCAGTCACAGCGTGTACTGGCAGTGTCACTGTGGCCTTGCTTAACCCCGCCGGGAGCAAGGCTGGATGGTAATTAAAGGAACGCCGAGTGCCAGTGAAGCTGGCGATGCTGCTGCTGCTGCATCTGCATTAGCTCAGTGGCAGAAGATTTCATAAAGAAAATGGCCTCGGCTTCCTCACTGCATTTGCCGCAGCAGAGGGGTTCACCCATCGCTGCCATGACCCACTGTCCCACCGCTCGCCACACGCCGGAGCACAGCGAGGCATCCGCAGGCACGAGGTCCCCGGGAAGGACAGCTAGCAGCAGCCAGAACGGTACCTATGAAGCTGCTTCTCCCCTAAAGGGAACCCTCCAGTCCCCGATGCTTTTCCAAAATGTATCCATCACCCAAAAACTTGGCACCCTGCTGCTTTTGCTTTGCAGTCAAACGGCAGGAAAACTCTTTCTCCTACCACTCCTACCCTGAATGGAAAACTTCCTTCCCCCATGTTCTCCGCTGCACTTCCCAAATGACCTTTGCTTTTTCTTTTTTTTAAATACTTGCCCCGGTTGTCTCGTGTGGGTCAAACACGAGCCCGCTGGCGCCCACCTCACCATGCTCCCAGCTCAGCGCATCCTTCTCCTCATCGTCATGCAGAGCGTAATTTTCACCTGTTATTGAAAATTCAATATTGGGAGCTTTTAATTCCAAAGATCTCGATTTTTCAATAAAAAAGTGAAAATGAATCTCGGCAGGATTGCAGCAGAAATGTTGCAAATGAGGTGGTCACGTAAGGGAGAGAGAGAAGGAAAACAAGGAGGAAGAGAAGGACGGAGCAAAGGAGAGGAATACACAGAGGTGGCCCTTCCAGGAAAGGGCTTAAATAATTCAGGTGAAAAATATGACCAGTGGCAGAGACGTAGTTTTTTGGGCTGCCCTGCACAATCCAACACAAAATAGTGCTTCCCGCTCACTGCCCTGTCTGTTGGCTGGACCGTATCCCACTGCCACAGCATCCCTGATCACCCTTTTTACTTCAGTGCTTGTGCGCCAACAGCTCAGTTTAGGCCACCCGTGTATCAGGAACCCCGGATTTTGCAGTCATTCTATAACATGTCATTAAGTCCTTGTCAATGTCACCCTTATTAAATCGAATGGGATTTTTCCCTCAGGGTTAATTGGATTGGTTAAAACTACGGAAAAGTGGCGTTTAAAAAAAAGAGTCCAATAACCAAAGTTAAATATGGGCCTGTTTTCCCTATTATTTCTACTAAAATAGCCTATACTAAATATTAATGGATGGCTTTTTGGTCTTCTGTGTAGCTGGAAATCTCACTGGACGGGGGGCATGGTGCCAGTCCTGCGTTAGCCATAAAAGACATCGACTATTACATCTGTGCAGGGGCGTGAAGAGGGAGAAACACCACCGCCATGTGTCCCAGTCCAGCTAGCCAGACTTTGGGTGGATCCTCATACCCCAGAACCAGCAGGCGTTTGAAGGTTTCACTGATATCTGCTTCGGGGGTGTGCTATTTTTCCTCCTAGATCCAGCGCTCTACTGGAGACCTGCCTCCTACCCATACCAAAACCTGAAGTCTCTCAGATTCGCGTGGACAAGCAGCCATCAGTCTGCACCCGGCTACGACACGGCCGCCCACCTTTTGCCTCTCCCTCTTGGGGACCCCTCAGTTTCTGACAGCTCCACACCACCCCGTCCCTCCACCCAGACGCCCATCCATCTCTCCATCCGTCTCTCCACCCATCCCTGCATCCGTCCCTCCACCCGTCCCACCACCCATCGCTCCGCGGAGTCACCTGGGCAGCGGCGCCGGCGGGTGCCTCCCCCGGGCTCACATCCAAGCTCGCGCTCTGCCGCTTGCAGATTCGTTCTGCATAACATCTCTGAGATATGGCCTTCCTTACCCATCTGTACAGCTAAAACTCTTGTCAAGACTCTCAGCATTTCACATCTCAATTACTGTAAAATCCTTCTCTCTGCTTGGCAAATGCAGCCTCATCCAGCGCTTCCTACTCCATCTTCCTGCCCAGCCACTACCGTACCCGCCAACCACAGCTTAAAATCATTTATGCTCCAAAGGATCACACACAAACACCTCCTGCGAGTTATTTTTCTCGCTGGCGATCACAGCACAGCGGTGAAGGTACAGGCTCCCACCTGGATGTGATTTCACAGGTGCAGCCCGCGACATCAGGAGCGGCGAGCCGGAGCTGACTTCCACATCTCGCCACCACGCTGAGATAAAACAGCGTAACCGGGGGCCGAACTCGGCCATGAAGTATTGCTGCCGTTCGTTCCCCCCGGCAGTGCTGCCAGGGCGCCGGCTCTGGCTTGGAAACCCCCCATCCCTCGCCCACCCGCCGTGGCTCGTCCGCATGAGCATGCAGCATCCCCCAGCGCTGACCCCTCCCCAACCCGACACGAGCTTACGCCTTTTGCTCGGCAGAAGTTGCGCTGGCCCCATCGCCGTACTGGTGTGTTTGATATTTACAGACCCTTTCCTGTTGCTCTGTACATGCTCATCTTTTCCTCCCTCATCCTCTCTTCCCAGAGCTGCTTTTCTTCTTCCTTCCCCTCCTGCTGCTTCTCTCTTCCCCTTCATCTCCCCTCTACCGTGCGGGGAAGCCTGTGGCTGGCTCCCAAATTTTGCTCCTATTTATTCTCAGGTCTGCGCAGCTTTTACTTGGTGTTTTCTATTATGAGGATGACAGCAAACTGAGAGTTTAAACAAATTTGGCTTCAGGTGCTTTAATGAAAAATTAACTGGTTTAATACTGGCTTCACCATCAAAAGAAGAACATTAATGTTTAATATTTAAACAACACGTCTCCACAATAATTCCACCACATTTCACACAGTGAGCAGTAAACGCCTGGGGTAAGGCAATAAAAAAGCCCCAAACTGTAACGCTATTTACTATTTTAACCCTTCGACTGTCTTCTCCAGTTTACACACTGATCTTTTACAAAGAGAATCAAGACATTTTTAATGACCTTTCCCCCCCATCCTCTGCCACTGCGAAAGGTAAGAATATTAGATTTCAGATGGTAGTCCTGGCTTCATAAGCCTTTTCAAGACCGGGGATATGAAAATGTTATGCAAACGAGTTGCCCTTTAAATGTATCTTTCAAAAAAAAAAGCAACAACATCTCACTGAAGAATGATTGGGTTGACATTTCATCTTCAGCACATGCTGCCCAGGTACAGGTCTCAAAGAAAAGGTTTAAATGAGAAAGGGTGGCTCCAGCATCCATAAACTTGTGACGTCTCCCCAAATTACTGTACTGAAGAGATTTCTTGCCTTAAAATTGAACTCTGCCTTTCAGCATGGGCAGAGCACCACCCCGCCCGGGTCCAGACTCCTTGCGCCCAGGAGCACCCTCCCTGGGAAGCGCAAATCCATCCTGAACGTCAGCACTGTGGGGCAGATGTTGAGGGTGGCACTCGGCCTCAGGAGGAGCTGTGGGCTTGTTCTCTCTCCTTTTTCACTTCAGCCGATGGCCAAGACTTCTCTATGCTCATTATTTACGAATAACCTTTTGAGTACACGGTGCTCTCCCTGATACAACACAAACAAATTCAGAAAAAACCCACCTCACCAAGGAGGAAGCATTGATGACCTTGTATTGCCTGGATCAGCTTCAAGATCCTTTTTCAGGTAAAACGAGAATGATTTATTAAACTGAGAGCATTTAATTCAAGAAAGGATTCTCACTTCAGTAAACTTCCACCTATAAAAAAGCGTGATCCAGCTGGACAGCAAGAAAGCAAGTCACGTGTACTGTAGTACAGAAAAAAAGAAACTATAATGCTTCCAGATGCATATTACAGGAACATAATTAAATAGCAGCCCTGGAAGGAGACATCACAGTTGAAGTAGATAAATAAGAGAGCTCTGTTGATGTGAGCCCAGAAATAAAGCAGAGGAGGAAAGCACTTAAATATAAAAAGTCATCAAAGAAGTTATGTGTCTGCCTTGATCGTGCTTCCGGAAAGTTTCTGGGTCATCTGTCCATGAAGCTTTCCTGCTTTCAAATCTAAATCTTGTGGCACATCAACTATTAGACAGGAAGAGATGGACAGCCGAAGCTTCTCAGGCCCAGACAAGACCCATCTCCTGAAAAAGCTGATTAAAATGCCTCAGTGTGCTTTACCTGGCACACATAACCAGGTAAATACACCACCAGAAAAAGCACTGGAATGAGACTTCCTCAGCCTCTGAGCTGGGAGCCCTGCCTGCACTGACTCCCCTGCTATCCTGTACCCCATGATGTCAGGCGTTAGGGTGTTTTGATTCCCCAGCTAAAAGCTGTTCAGATCAAGAAAGTTCTTCTAAGAGCTGCCATGTCCAGACAGTCAGGGAGCATGTACGCTGAAGGTTAATGCTGGCTTTAATCACTGAGCTTCCTGGAGCGGCTCGGAGAACAGTTGGTGAGAAGCCTAACAGCTTCCAGGTGTCACTGCTGAAGTCCTGATGCCCCCACGCAGCCGGAGCCTTCCTCCTGGTGGCTGCCACACACCCTCAGTCCCGTGAGGCTGCCAGCAGTAATACACAGCCAGCATCCTCCAGTCCTGCTCTTTGCAGTATTATCTTTACCCAGCTGCCTTTTTGGTTTTGCAGCCTCCTGTGACACTCTTCAGTTTTCCGCAAACGGGCAGTAGTTCCTCCTGGTCTTCTTCCCGCGAGTTACTGTGCCCTCAGCTCCCAGCGGAGCTGGTTTTCTGAACCACAGCCAGACCGGTGGCTCCCGGCTGGGCGCTGTTTCGGCGGGGTGCGAGGAAGCACCCCGTTCGGATCGCGATCTGGTGGAGAACGCGCCGTCCTGGTGTTGTGCAGCTGCGCATGGCGCGGCACAGAGGGTCCCGCAACTCAAACTGCAGCTGCAAGTCAAATCACACGTAAAATGAACGTATTTTTCAAGAGGAACCAGTGTCTGCACTGTGGCTAATTCCACTTTCCTTGGCTATCGCTTCCTCCCCTGGTAATGGCTGCCCCACCTGCGAGGTCTTTGGCGAGAGGAAAGCCTCGTGTCGGGGACATCAGCAGGGCAACGCGGGGACACATCGTGATGCTCAGGAAACTTTCTTCCACGCTGAATGGCGGTTTTGTAACAGGCTCAGATTCTCACTGGTCTGTACCACATTCGGCAGCAGCGTTGCAAGTGCAAGGTAAAGCCTTTTAACTCAGCTTTCCCACTTGTTTCCAGAAATTTTCACTGGTGGCAAGTACCAGGAGAGGGAGATGCTGCTTCCCTGCAGGGACAGGTGATACCTGCCAGTTTAGGACGGTTTCCATTAGCGTACGGGGCCAGGAAAATGTCAAACCTGAGAGGAGCAGAGGAATGGCCTCAGATGCACCCGCCGAACGGCTCCGGCAGGAGAAGCGTCTCCTCCGCTCGGCTGCCTGTCACAGCTTTCCATGGAGCCGGTTCCTCGCAGGCCCTTCGCCGGGGTACGGCGACCCGGACCGGGCGCCTGGTCAGCAGGGTTCAGCCCGGGCCTCGCCCGCCTGCAGAGCGCCTCGGCCGCCGGCCCACGCCGCTCCGAAGCGCCAGACATCTTCCCGCTCGGAAGCTCCTAACGGGGAGCTTCTGCCGGGTTTTGGATGCGGGTCCTGTCGGTTCCCCTGCTGCCAAAACGACTTTTGTGAGGCAGATAAAACTTGGAATCGATCCGCTTCAACCTTTGCAGCCAGCTCCCACGCCTGTGAAGTTTCTGAAACAAAACCCGGAGTCTCCGGGGGGTGGAAAGCAAGAAAAGCCACCCAACCCTCGCGGCGCGGAATGGCGGCGGGGCTCGGCCGGGCACGGGGCGACCCCGAGCGCCGCCGGGAACCGCCTGAGGCCGAGCAGCGCGGCGGGGAGCGAGAACGGGAGGGAAGACCCGAGCGGGCATTAACGTCTCGGCCCGCGCTCGCTCCCGGGGCCGGCGGGAGGCGGCGGGGCCGAGGGGACGGCGGCGGGGGCGGCTC
>Ga0065711_1048671_pt1 | contig 11681 bp, 6 predicted proteins | sample Hoacrofraction12_FD_59098 | JGI IMG/M metagenome (GOLD analysis project Ga0065711, IMG submission 59098) | Hoatzin crop microbial communities from Cojedes, Venezuela - Epithelial fraction 12 v2 (version 2) | ecosystem: Host-associated > Birds > Digestive system > Esophagus > Crop | place... | reverse complement strand
CAAATTCAAGCACAGGAAGTTCCGTCTGAACATGAGGAAGAACTTCTTCCCTCTGAGGGTGACGGAGCACTGGAACAGGCTGCCCAGGGAGGTTGTGGATTCTCCTTCTCTGGAGATATTCAGGACCTGCCTGGACAAGGTCCTGTGCAGCCTTCTCTAGGCGACCCTGCTTTGGCAGGGGGGGTTGGACTAGATGACCCACAGAGGTCCCTTCCAACCCCTACCATTCTGTGATTCTGTGATTCTGTGACTGAACTAAAATTTTACGAGATCCTTCTTGCATAAGTAAAGTAGAACTGTGTCTGCAGAAATGAAAATAAATTCAATGGCAGTTATGTACTCTTATTCTTCAGTACACCAAGCAAGTTACCACCTTAGGAGCAGATCATTGGATTAAAGTAGTTGATTTTTGTCTGGATTACCTATGGATGGTCCGGTGGTTTACTTCAGGTTGGAGCTGTGTTCTGGGTTGAACATCTCCATTGTTCACCTGGCTCCAAGTGTTATTTTGGGTTCGTATGCTGTGGTGCAGGGGCTAGAGCTCTGTAACCACATATCTCCTGTGGGGATGCTACCCTGTCCCCTGGATCAAGCCTACTTTGTGCCAGTTTGGGGGCAAGAAAGTCTGTGAGCACAGGCGGGGGATGTTAGACTGCTCTGCTGCTACTGAAGTGCGTACATGGATACCTCCAAAGTTAACGTGTCACTGAGTCTTCACCCTTTCCTCTGAAGCATGGTGGAGTAGGCAATAGCCCTCACCAAAGGGAAGATCCTCAATTAAATGACTGATTGGTTTGCTTTAATTAGGTAGGGCCAAAAAAATAGCATACTTAGATTCTAATGGCAGTAATTTCTTTTGAAAAGCATATGAATGCCCTATTTCTTTCAGAGATGGCAATGTGGGTGTTCATGTGGAGAGACTGCTGAATCACCTTGTCCATAGATAGTATGTGTTAGCGTCAATAAACTTATTCAGATGTTACCTTTTTAGATGTCACTGACAAGTTTAAAAAATGGTATTCTGTGGAGAAAGAACTGTATAGCTTCAGTTTATATTCAAGAAGAAAATATTTTTGTTTGCTCCAAGCAGTTCAAGTTTCAAATGCTATATAAAAGCATTTTGATTGTCTCTCATAATATTAGGTTAAGTAGTAAACTAGTCTGTGTTATTCAACTAAATACTTAAAATTATCTGAAGGAAAAAGGTCTTATGGAAAACTGAAGTTTTCAGAAGAAATTACCTACTTCAACTTGTTTATTTCTTCTAAATGGAATTACAAAATGTGGTTGGGAAAAAATGTCTCTTCAATAATTTCCAGCTCTAGAATTGCAGCTGTGCTAAAGTAGTTATTTTAAAGACAACTATATTCCTTATAGGTTATTTTGCTGTGAATTCATTCATAGAAACACTTGGTTTCTGTGGAATAAGAAGCATAAAACCACACAGGAATAATGTGTTGGTTTTTGCTCATTAAAATGTTGATGTTTCTGAAATATTCAAGAATGCAGAGAAATGCTTCATATTTCTGGCACTTAATTTCTCAGTGTGCTTTTCCAAGTTGCCTTTTGCTCAATAAACGATGTAATAAATAAATAAATAATCATGACGGTAATAATTTATTAATATAAACAGAAAGTAAATATCACCAGAAAATAATACCAGCAGAAATAGACGGCAATAGAAAATATTAACTTAAGAACAACAGTTTTTGAAATACAGTGGGCCTAAATATGAAAGGATAAGCCGTAGGTGTGGTGTTTGTTTCAAAATTTGAAATTAGTATTTGTTAGTTTATATTTAGAATCTTTATATTGATTTAACTTGAGGTGGTAAACTGTATGGAAAACTGCTCAGCTTAAAAGGTTGTCAGTTCTGCTTATCTGGGTTGTTAAAAGTTAATTGTTGCTGAAGTCTGAATGGAGCTTTAAAATCTTTGAAGAGTAATTCATTGATTCCATCCAGCTGTTCAAGGCTGTATATGATAGAAGTATCTAGTTCAGATTAATCCATGTGAAGCAGCAGAGTATTAAAGTGAGAGCAAAGCAAGAAGGACTAAATATAGAAAGTGGAAACCAGGCTCCAGTTAGATTAATAATAAGTTTTAACTGAATTGTGTTTTTAGTTTAATTCTATAAAAAAAAGAATGTTTTCCTAAGGAATTTTACTTTTGTAAAATTACACTGCTTTTCCTGCAAAAATATACAGTTTTATTGAGTTGGAAAACTGGAGAAAGTAGAACCGCTGAATGAAGTTAAGAAGTTTTTGAAACCAAATGAGCTATTTAAATTAAAAAAGCATTACTAAACTGACAAAGAAAAGAACTAGTAATGGATCAGAATGTTCTCTTTTTGCTAACAGCCTTGCAGAAACCAGTGTTGATAATTCACTCCTGCCCACTAAATTTGAATATTTGTTATAGAACTATAATGGCCTAAAAATGCATTATCAAAAGTATAATTTTTATAGTCTTATTAAAGAAAAAGAGAAAAAGTAACCTCCTGCTTCCTTTAAGAGTCTATACCTTGCAAATTGGGCTCAGCAAACTTCATTTTAATAGAAGACTCCATTTTGGCCTCCAAAATAAGATTTAGTTCACTGTTTAAACTTCAGGTATATACAAATGCAAGTCCAGGCCCAATTGGTTCTAAGATTGCTGGAGTTACTAGTGTATTCCCTACAGTACAACAAATGTTGTGGACTAAAATTAATTGGTTAATAATTATTTGGTTTGGCTTAAGCTAACTAGATAGACTTCATCCTGAATGTTTAGGTAGCAAGTTACTTTGTCTTGGTCAGTTGAAACTGACTGAGTTTTTGTCTGTCAAGACATTTTTTCCCAAATTTTAGCCCTGAATGTCCGTGTGTCTTACTGGCATCCTGTTCCTCACTGAAATGACATGGGTGAGAGGGTTGGTGAGGGAGGCTGGTGCTTTGATTGTCCTGAGCCCTGAGAATGTCTTTTAGCCAGAATGTTTCAGTATTGTAGATACTTAGCAGGATAGGTTTAAGCTTGGTCACTAGCCTGGGTAATATTGAGGAGCAAACACAAGTCTGTTTGCTTGACCACAAATGCTTGGTGGCCCTAGGGCTGCCTGAATTGAACAAATTGTAGATGAACAGTCTGAAGAAAAGCCGTGGCTTGTGGAGGCCTCTGAAGCTCACCGTGTCCCTAAGCACTTCCACTCTGCTGCAGAAGGCAGGCGTTTTCCCATCACAAACTGAAGTTGCCACAGAGGATCAGAGCAGATGCAAATCGAAGTTAGTCACCTTTAGGCTGAAAGAAGGGGGAAACAACTGCGGAAAATCTTTTAGAAAGTGGTACACTACAGTCCAAAAATACGGGTAGAAACTAAGTATTATTGTTCATTCTTCACGCTCTAGGGCGTAAACTAGTTGCCTACTGAGTGAAAGAAAATGTTTCCACTTGAATTTCTACCAAACAACTAGATGCTACATGGTGATATTTTTCATCCTCTTTTGAATCATTTAGCTTTGCACCTGAAGACTGTGGTGTAGCTTCAATCTGCAATTATAAGTTTGTCACTGAATAGAGAGGAGAATTTTTTACTTTATTGCATTGATGAGTTACTGCAAAAGAGAACTGAATTTGTCACTGTAAGGCTTATAGTGAGAACAGGGACTGTGTGACAGAAGAAGAAAATGTAATCATCTGTTTATTTCTCTCTCAGTTAATCTTTTGTAACTTGCTTTTTTTTTTTTCGGTCTGGCCAAATCCTTTTCTTTTGCTCAGATACCTTGCATGCTGAAAGCTGAGTGCAGCTTGAGAAAGGCCAGACATTTTCAGTGCCTGCTGGTTTTTGTAGGAGCAATTGGATGTTCATCTTCCTGTGTGCCTTGCTGTAGCTAGTACTGCATTGCAGCAGGGAATCAACAGTTAGAAAAGATAAAGGATCATGATCTCCGTTAACAATGTTTTCATAATGAGAAATGTAGTTTTACAAAGTAACAAAAGTTAGCTACCGTTTGAGAGAAAAGGTGAATTGTACTGTCATCCAATTTTAGTGAAACTAAAATATACGATACAGCTTGTGCTCAATAGTTATGCTGTGCACTGTTTGTGTGCTTCCACTCAAATTGAGTAGCCTAGATGCAAAATACCGTGTCAGCCTGTTATTTTCCATCAAATAAAATAATAATTTTAAAACTTTTAATTAATAAATGATAATAATAAAAATGTAATAATAACACCCCTTGTATTTCTTACACCTACATAATTTGTCAGATTGACTTTGCGTCTGCCAAGGTGAAAGCTCCAGTGAAGTCTGGGGAGCTTAGGGAAAATTCAGTCAAGCTAGAAGTAGCTTGAAGTAAGTACCATCAAAGTAAGTACCATTGAAGCTAGTACCATCGAACATAACTTTAGATTTAGGCAGGGTTGTTGCTTGAATGAATATGGAATGAACCTGCTGAGCCACGGTGTGAACTCTTTAGGAAGAGGAGCATAGAGACATCAAAGGCAGTTTACTTGGGAACTTTCTAAATACACCATCATGTTGCCTCCATTAAATAAACATTGTTTCTGTGCCATGTGGCAGTGTCTTTGCCATGGAAGGTTCTGATCCCTTGAATAGGTCCAAGGTCTTTTTCCATAAAGAGGCCTAATGGGGAGGAAGCGTGCTCCTGGTGTGAAGGCTGTTTTGTCCGTATGCTGATTTATGCTGATTGGTATGTTTAAAAGCCTTGGCTAGTGAATTCAACAGCAGTAGTCTGGGCAGGAACTGGTTGGCAACTGCATTCATAGCCGCTGGTTAAACTCTCTTGTAAACTGACACGGCTGTACGCTATGAATGTGTCCCAGAGCCATCCAAGCTCTGACGTGTTCCTGGGGCTGAATTTCCCTTCTTCTCCTTCTCCCATCCTCCACAGACACACATACACAAGAAAACAACCACAAACTGTGAATGAGATGTTTCTGAGAGTAAAGGCAATGAAAAATGCATTGGTTTGCCTGTGTCAGCCGCTGGACATGTTTCCAGTGAGAGCCCGTGTACCCTGGCTTTACAGTGGGGAGAGGGTACGTGCTGTGTAAGAGCATGCCCCTTGCTGTCCTGGCTCTGGGCAAGCTCAGAGTTCATGACAATTTGCTTTTCACACAAGCTCGGTAGTCACTTGATCCTACTGACAGTCCAATTCTCTAACCAAGGAGTATTTATCCAGAATTATTTAAATGTATAATAGTTAAGGGAAGCTTATAAGATGCTCTAAGTATTCCAACACAAACAGACTTCTAATACTTTCAGAAGAAAACTACAGGAGTTTTTAGATTTTTCTTGTAGCAGCTGGAAGTTTTGGATGGTTGGGCAGAACCCAAGCCCATCTGCTAAAAAAAATTGCTTTTTGTTCCCAAGGTCTTGAAATTATGCTGGAACAAGGAAACCCAAATGAAATGCATAGCATTCTGAAATTAGATGAGCAGTTTTAATTAAAAACAAATTAGTTAGTCCTTCCAGGGAAGGCCAGGCAATGTGAATATGCCACTTTTCTGTGCAATGTCAGTGAGTCTTAAGTTGAAAATCCTCCTACAGCTAACGTCTTTTTGCCACCAAAGGAAAGGACAGTTCTCACAAGCAAAGCAAAACACATTCTAATGAAATGAGTTTGCTGGGTAGAACTATTCCAGAATTACTAGGCAGATGATGTTGTGATTAGGTCTCATTATCCAGAGTGACTGTTTCTTGAGAAACTTGCTTTATGGGTGCAGTTAGTTCATGGCATGTTGTCTTACTGAATCACTCAGGTCTGCTAGTGCTCTATTAGGAGAAAAAGAGCTAATTGTGTTGGTCAGAAGCTGAGAGAAGTAATTGAAGAACTTCCATTTTCACTTTTCTGTACCTTCTGTTTTCTTTTGCTGCTTCCAGTCACCTGTGATACTAGTATATGGTAATAAACCTGATAACATTTGATGGAGCTTTATAAGTTCTCTGTCCTCAGCTTTTGTCTTCAACCTGGTGAAAGCTGGGTACTCATGAAGTGGGAAAGATTTTATAATAATGCAGCAGATTTTTGCCACCAAATATAATTTTTCTAGAAAGACAGTTATGTATGCAAACCCACATGTTGAATCAGTGTTTACATTTTGGAAAGGTCATAGAATTTGAAGCCTTAATCTGAAAAAGCATCTTCTAATGGTAGGGTCTTCTCTAGGGACTTTGCTGTGCCTCATTTATTGTGCTTGGAATGAGTATCATATCGTGCTGTTGGACGGCAGTGTGAATATCTAAGATGGAAAGAAAGCCGCAAGACCTGGAACACAGTAATCTTTTAGAAATGCATAGAAGCATATGGCAGATTTTTTTATCGTAGTAACTCAGTGATTTTGGCATCCAGTATTCCCAGAGCTCCTCTTGGGGAATATTCACACCACCTTGTTTTAGGGTTGCAACCAATATAACCAGATTGGAATGCTGATCTCTGTAGGCTTGCTGTATAGACTGTCTGTACCCCTCTCATAGAGAGGCAGAGGAAGAGCAGCTGCTTCAGGGAGCTATTTAATGCATCTCAGCTTACGCTTCTGTTCCATGCCACATCCTGGGCTTGCCTCATTGCCCTCCTTTCCCTATCATCTGTCAAGGCAGCTGAGGGCTTCTTTTTGAATGAGGAGCCCCGTCTGTGGACTTGAAATGGCATACCTTGTGTTATTAGGTGTTAGGAACACTGTGTTTTGGCTTCGCTCTGCAATGCAACAGTTGGGGATAAGAGATAAAAAACATACATTAATTCATTGTAAAGAAAAGTTTCTCTGAAACTGCTAAGGACCCCAGAAATTTGGTAGTTTTAGAAGAGATTAATAGGAAGACTAGGTGGATGAATACAAATCTAAAGATATATGAAAAATACAGTTTTCATCACCAGAGAATGATTATTATATAGGTCTCTTCACTTTGCATGTGGAGACTTGAGTGTTCTTTAATTTTCTAAAAGTAATTTTTCAATAATTGTCAGTGCAGTTACAAGAGAGATGAAAATACAAATAACAAGCTAGCATTGTATTAGAAAACCCAAACAAACAGGAAACGTAAACTTTCATTTTTATTATGGAATTTTGTGTTATTCTTACCTTTTTAAAATGTCAGCTCAAAGCAATTTTCATGTATCCAAAAAGCCATAAAAACCCAATTTTGCAATAAAGTTCAGTTTTTCACTTCTTCCTGGTTCAGGTAAAGCAGTCTTAACTCCATTTTATATATTCATTGACTTTGTTTTTTCAGTAATGATTCTGTGTCATGAAATACAGATAAACCTGAAGGGGTGGGGGAAGGGGATGTGTGTGTGTGTCTATGCTTGAAGGTAATATCTCTGGAAGGTCATGTTGGTCATGTTGGTACTATATATTTTGTTACCTTTTATATTTAATTCTGATTTGTTTATTCATTCTGAGACATTGTTGAGTAAAATAAGCTGTCTGTATAAAAGCCTGATCCAACCATTTGCAAGTAATTTAAAGAGGAGAAAATCGCAATCTTGGAAGAGCGGTTGGTGCGGCAGTTATGTGCAGTTGTGTTTTGGTCATCTGAGGAGATTGGTTAGCTTTCATCTTTTGAGTCTGAGAGCAGTTAAACTGGTTCTTAATTGGTTTTGGAGGTACCCACAGTTTTGGGACCAGAAGAATGTCCTAATCCCTGAATTTGCTGACAAAACAAGCATTTGGAAACCTGAACCAAGAAATCAGTGTCAGCCGCTGAAAGGAGACTTCACAGAAAACACTGAAACTCTCAAAAATCACTTGCTTACACAAATCTGAGAGAATGATGGGGAAAAAAAATCACAGCTTCCCTGCTGCTGAGAAAAGGGTGTTCAGGGAGTGAGAGATGAGGAGATACACAGTACCCATTTGACAGTCCCAGCCTTTCTAGAAACTTTTTTATTTCTGTCTTGCTGCGAAGAGGCTGCCAAGGATGACAGGTTTAAGAATTAACCACTTCACGATGGGGTATTTATTGTAATCTTCATGCCTGCAAGAGTAAATCATGCTTGGCAGCAGCAGAACATAAGAAACTCAGTCCAAAGTCAATTAGCATGTTTTATTAGTATAGAATGAACTTCAGAGTTAATGGGAGTTACCCGTCATGGTTAAGGGATTGATTTTCATCTGTCCTGAACATCTGCACGTTCAGCGGAAATTAGTGGGGTTTGGGAACACTGAATGTCTTTGCAGAAGGTGTGGGCAGAGAGGGGATTGGAGCTGGCCGTGTGCTCCCTGCATGCCCGAGTTTCCCTCTTGTTCTTCCCTGGTCTGATGCTGTGTCTGTTCAACGTTGTCACAAAAATCGGATTTTGTACTGTGCTGCTGACTGAGGCCTTCCCCCTTCCTCCTTCATTCCCTATGCCTTGTCGATTCAGCAATGCAATTTAATATGTACTTTAAAAATGCAGTGCTTTAAATTCTAGGTTGATATGCAAATGGTTAGCAATGTTATGCTTATTGTGACATTTTGTTTCCTCTTTTTCTTCCTAGTGTAAAACTCTCTCTGGCGTCTGTGATCACATTATCTCCCTTTCTTCTGATCCACTGGTTTCCCAGTCTGCTCACCTTGAAGTGATCCAGCTTACAAACATCAAGCCAAGTGAAGGGCTGGTAAGAAGTACGCAGTTAATCAAACCCATCATCCAGGATGAGAAACTGATTTTTTAAAAATAAGTTGTATATATGGAAAGGAATAGGACATTGTAGCCTTTTTTTATTTTAAAGTCTGAAAATGGTTCGATTTCTCATCCTAGTCTGATTTCTCATGCAGCTGGGCCAACAGGGAAGTACTTTGTAAAGCTCACTGATGTATGCAAAAAGTTTAGTGAACAGGGAGAAATGAGCAAGAAGTTCTTGCCATTTATACCAGCTTCTGAAAAATGGTTCAGATTGTTCTAGGATCTTGAAGTCTGAAGGGATTTAAATTACAAAGATCAACTCAACCAAGAAGTTTGCGTGGGCTTATGCACAAAACCTGTCAAATTCTGGAATATGCTTCGTAGTATCTCTGGGATATAAAGCTATTTTGTAAGTTATTCAAGGGCTCTACAGCACTACTGAGAAGTAGCTTATTGAATTTTATTGCAAAAACTCTGCATACTTAATCAGGTGCTTTCAGAGGCTCAGTGCAGCCGTCCTGTGTTTGTTGTTCAAGAATTGACCATTGGTCTTTTGTTTATGCAAGTATCCCACACCCACTGCGTGGAAAAAAGCAACCCTGATAACAATTACAGCTCTACAACTTTACATCACTAAGAATATCTCTTCCCACAATCCTAGGAGGTAGTAGAAGGTGATCAGAATACAGTTAACCACTTTTTGCCTAATGAAACAGATTTTACAACTTCTGACCAAGTTTATTCTCGTTCCATTTTCTTGAATAAGAAGCACTACTGCTGTGCTCTTTGCAGCAGGTTTCTGAAGTTGTTTGGATGGTGTAGTTTTGGAGACTATTTTGGTTTGTGGGTTGGCTGTTGTTGGGTTTGGGTTTTGCTTTGGTTTGGTTTTTTGACATATTTGGTATGCCAAGGTATTTAGAGCAATTATACCCTAAATTAATTTTCCACTCTTTCCGCAAATCACAATTAAAATATGAGAAAAAACCCAAACATTTGGGTGGGTAGATATTGCCCTATCCTTTGTTTTAATCTGCTATTTGTTTTCCCTTCCTCTACTGGCTTTCCTTTTTATCTCCGAATCCATTTCAGACTAGTCATCCGGGCTTTCAGTTTTTTGTGGATTCTCTCCTCCCTCGCTTTCTCCTGTAATTTTATCTCTTCCACCAGCTTACTGCAGTAAACCTTTCAAAATTCTGTCTTTTGCTGTAATGAAGAAATGTTTTTCCTCTTAACCACCTTTTTTTGGAGTTCTGTCCATTTTTATCTGAGCTTGTCTTTGTTTTCCTTTCTGTCTCGTGACTGGTGGGGTTTTTTCCCCCTCATTTAAGTCTTTCTGTAGGGTGGTGTCAACCCCCAGTGACTGAAAAATGTTGAGCAGTATTTTCGTAAATAAGAATGTGTTTTGTGGGTCTCTTCCTGCTGAGTAGCTGATCAGATAAAGAATCTCTTCCCCCTCTGTGCCTCTGTTTTATACCCTCTGTCTGTCTTGTCTGTTTAAACTGGAAGCTTTTAAGGCAGGGTTTTTTCTTTTGATATATATTTGTAAAAGAGCTGAACAGGGTCTTTGTGCTGACTGAGGACTGCTGTGTCATTGTCATAAAAATTATTATATGTATTTTTTAAAAATGGAAAATACCAATTGTGCAGTATACAGGCCTTAGAATGATACAATGCTATTTTGATATGGTCTTTTTTTTTTTCCCTTTCATCCGTGCCTGTATGCCACTATTCTGTTGCCTCTGTATTGTGCGGTGTCTCCTAGATTGTGAGCTCTCCAGAGCAGGAACTGAGGATGATATATTTGTGCCGGGAGGGTAAATGTCGTACCTTTCAGTTTGTTGTAGTGCCAGTCTTACTAACAGATCATCTTTGTTGGGTTGCTCTTGGTGCTCTGTAAGAAAGCTTTGCTTTTGGGTTACTGGGCTTTTTGGGTTTTTTTGGTTTGTTTTTGAAACTAAATTAAGATCCAATATTTGTGTATCAGTACTGTCCTGTTGAGTGCTAAGTGTGTCAGTTTAAGAATTGACGGTGGAGCTTGGAGTTGTGAGTATCTTCTGCACATCAGGAGCACTTGGATGAATGTGAAACATGGTAACTTCTGGACCTTCTTCCAGGATCTGTGCAATGATGGAGATGGAAAAATGCATTATTGTCAACTTTCTTCTAGATTTTTGACCCACATGATAGTTCTATGCTGACTTTACCAATCACTAAATAAAATCTTCTATAAAGATGGAAAGACTTCAAATAGAAGGAAAAGGACAAGGACGGATGCTAACTGGGAAGATTTTTTTTGTCACCTAGCATAAATGGAACATCTAACATGTGTCAAATTTAGTGTCTGAGAAGCTAAAGTAGATCAGGGAGAGAAAAAGGAAGAGAGAAGAGAAGGAAATAAGAAGTTTGGACAACCACGCTATTTCCCTAAACTCGTATGGTAAATACAAGATGGAATTGAGAAAATGGTTGGAGTTTTTGCAACTTAAACCACATTGGAGCACTATCAGGATGTTTTAATTGGCACAAAAAGTTCCTTCGCTGTGTTTGACTTTTTTTTTGTGGAAACGTAAGTATCAATCAGAGGTAAATGTAAATTGTCAGACTAATATGTTCCTGCAGAAGAAAAAGGTAATTGTGTTACAGGGTTTGCAGTGTCTTACAGATAGTAAAACTAGTTAACACCTGTCAGACAAACAGACTAAATAACCTGGCAAGCAGAAAATGTTATTAGGGTGTGATGTGGGGAAACTCTTGCAAGTTATGGGTGGGTGGGTTTTGGTATTGCTTTTTTTTTTTCCTTTTTCTCTCCTCTATCCCTGGTCTGTTGCCCAGATCTGGTTATGTGACTGGCTGCAGACACATGTTCTCCAGTGAGTGTTGACGTAGGAAGAGGTATGGCCTGCAGTGGCTGTGAAGTAAGGGTGAAAAGGGAGTTGTCAGAGTAGAAAATTCTTCTAAATAGCTCTGAAATTCATTAATGTAGTCAGCTTTGCAACCAGCAGCATGTTCCCATGAATAATCACTTCTTTTTTTTTTTCTTTTTTTTTCTTTTTTTTTTTTTTTTTTTTTTTTTTTT
>Ga0065711_1048675_pt1 | contig 11682 bp, 7 predicted proteins | sample Hoacrofraction12_FD_59098 | JGI IMG/M metagenome (GOLD analysis project Ga0065711, IMG submission 59098) | Hoatzin crop microbial communities from Cojedes, Venezuela - Epithelial fraction 12 v2 (version 2) | ecosystem: Host-associated > Birds > Digestive system > Esophagus > Crop | place... | reverse complement strand
TTAAAAAAAAAAAAAAAAAAAAAAGTACAGTTTTGAAAGGTCACAATTCTGCAGGACATTTATCTTGTCTGTATTAGAATAAGCAAATGTCAAATATGTGCATCAGTGGTCTTTTATACTGGAAACTAAAAATTACTGGTTATTGAAGAACTCTTCTCTGTTCGACACACCTAATAAGCAAACTCACAGCTACCTCCTATTTATGTATGTATCAAAATGCTATATAATGCTTCTCCTTTCTTAAAAAGCCTATGGATGGTACTGAACTACTGTGACAGGTCATTTAAGCTTGTGAGTTATGCTCTTTATGCACAAAACTAACCTTTCACAGAGCTTAAAATTTTGCATTTCAGAGGAGATGTTTTAATGCTGTATTTAGACGGCTAAACCTGTGTGCTGAAGAGCCAGGACAGTTAAATTTGCAATCCTCTGCTGCCCCATCCCAAACCTTGGGAGGAGGATACATCAGCTAGTTATTACTTGCAACATTCTAAAGGACTATATACTTAACAAATAAGAAAAGCTACCCCATATTTGCATTTGAGATATAATAAGCATAATCACTCATATTCAGTTGCTTATCTTCTAGGTACATATCCTGATCGGACTTGTATTTCTGCAGCTGGAAGAGAATTAAGCTGTAGGACTGAAAAAAAGCAAAATTACTCTAGCTACAGTTGCTCAGATTTTCCTTGTTTTGAAAAAAATCGTTGGCTTGCATAGCTGTACCAGCAGACCTTCTTTTATCAAGAAGGTTATACTATGCAAAAGGTTTCACTTGACTGAATAAATTAAAAAGTACTTTAAAAGAAACAAATATATATAGTGGCAAAAGGATTTTTGTTTTAAGAACCTAATATATTAGGGTTTTCCAGTTACGGTGGTGGTGTTTATGCTTTTAAGATCAGCTAAGCCTCTTGAGTGATGGTACTTGTATTCTGACTTTGGGTTTCACTGAACTATAACATACCCACCTGTACCAGTAATGAGTGTTACAAAATTTTCTACTCCTTTTCCATGACCAAATTTCCTCTCTGCTAGAGCAGCACAGTTTCCATCATTGTCCACCCAGACTGGCAGGTGCAAAGCATCAGATATTGGAGTTCTGAGATCCACGGAACTCCACTCCTGAATGAGTTTTGTAGAGTGAAGCACAATTCCTTCTCGGGGATTTACCCGTCCACCTGTGGAAATACCTGTCCCAAAAATATACAAGAGAAAAATCAAAACTAAGTCTGTGTAATACTTTAAGTAAAAGATCTATTTTTCTCTTTGCAATGACAAGTATTTTTATTCTAATACTAGGCTTTGAAGCAGAGTGTGAAAGTAAAAATTTCTAAGTATTACTGGCAGTGTGATTTCTGACATCTAAAGATAATTCACAGAACTCCATTGCTGTAATCATGATGCACCCAGTATCTTAAGACTAACTAGATGGTAATGGTTTGTGTTAAGAGAGTTAATGTCCCTACTTCAGACAAGACAGCAGCAAAGTGCTTAATACCTGTGTTTCTTTTTAGTCATGTATGAAAGAGATGCAATAGCAAACTCTTCATCCTCTTTTCTCTACTGTCAGGTCCAGAAAGATAACTTAAATACTACCTAATAGCAGTAAATAGATAGCTCTCACAAGTACCTCTGTGCCACATTTGTATATAGATCTAGGTCTCATTTGGTTTAAAATTTGTGTTTTGTAAAAGTGGGGAAAAAAAAAATACTCTGTAACAACTTCTAGTGTTCTTTGGGCCTGATAGTCTTTACTTTCCTGCTCATTTTCATAAAGATGTTTTTAATATAAATGCTTTGAGTGAAAAAAAACACCAAAAATAACAAAATTGAAACTAACTGCAGAGCTGTTGCAGTCTAGACTTATTTGATCATCAAGACAAAAGATGCTGAAAATTATGATTTTTTTCTCAGAGTCCTACTTTTTAAATCACTCTGCAAACCTGTTTATTAGTGGGAGTTCTTCAATTGAAGTTACGCTCATGTAGCTAGTATTTTGAGTGCTGACAGCAGCTATATGCTAAAACTAAAACTTTTTGTCATTGCTGTTAGTAGCCGTTTCTCCTTATTCACTTCCAATGGTTATTACTTGTTACCCTTACCTATGATAGCTGGAAGAAGGCCAGTGTTACTGATAAAATGTCCAGGATTAAGTCTAGCCCTTCTGCTTAAGTCTTGCAAAAATTTCTCCAAAGGTATAGGAGCTTTCCATCTTATGATTATGAGCCTTAAGGAAATGAATAGAATCTAATACATTTATTATTCCCATAGGAATTGTATATCATTGTCTAAATAGAACTTTCAATTTCAGCTAGTATTCCGATTCAAACTGTGAGTCTGAATGAGGCAAAGAGCAGCTAACAAAAATAGCCAGGTAAGAAATTTCTTACTCTGTAGCACAACTTTTCCCCTCATTACTCAGTAACTGAACAGTAAGCAATCAGTCACAGAAGGAAGGCAGCTGAAGAATAAATAGGAATGTAATTCTTGTAAAATGACAAACAAAAGGAAAGTTTCTTCCCCATATGTAAACCTCTGTAAACCAGTTTATGGTTTCATTACCCTAATAAACATAGCTGACTGCAAACTGTTCCTACATATTTGCAATACTGACTACTGCAGAGTTTACGATGTCTTCTACAAGAACTATGAGGCTTTCAGGATTTAGCATTTGGACACAATAAAAAAATATGGGTGGTTAAGTAATGTGTATTAACCAACAGATGGTCTGAAAAATTTCATTTGAAGGTCTGACATATTTATTCCTACGGCTTTGTGTACTTATTGTTTTGAAATCAAGTTAACTTTTCTTTGTACTGTGTGATTGAACTAAGTTTTGGTCTGGAGCAAACTACTTTTCTTTTGGAGCATTTCTCAGCTAAAATGAGGATTTTATGTCCTCCGTGAAAATCTAGGGCACATTAAGCAACACCTTCATAAATAACTATAATATCTAAGACCAAAGCTCATAAACACACAGTTTAATTTGGAACTCTACTACAGTGTACGTAAAAAAGACTAATTTTGTGTCTGATAGCTTCAAGTTTAATCTAACGTTTTAGCCATTTTAGTCTACCCTGGTGTAACTGATGCACAGTTGGTCCTGACCATGAAGAAAGCCTTACAGACAGTAGAGGAAGCTTGACTCAGATGCATTTGTTTTAAGAGCTGTTTCAATATACACTAAGCATCAGACTCACAAATCTGAGACTGCAGGGGGCTTCAAAACCCACAAAATCTATATACCACACATTTTAGATATAGTTCAGATACAACTTAGCACATCGCTTTCATGGCTGTTACCGACTGGGGCAACTTCAGTCTTTATAGTCAGCTTCTCATTTTCACAGACATTTAAAAAAGTTTTTGTGTTAAGAATATAATTTAATAGCTTAAAATAGGCAATATCTGTTCAGAAAGGTGTTTTAAATTAATCAGTAGTGATTTCATTTCAAGTTGAAAAACTGAGATGAAAAGGCAAAGTTGGTATTTATTAACTTACCTACTCCCAAAATTCTGCAGTTCACATTTACTGCCTCCAATGCAGCCTCTACACACATCTTTAGAATTAATTCTAGTCTGTCTTCGTAAGTTTTAGGGTTGAGCTGAGTATACTTCTTAACTATTTCACCCTAAAAATTAGAAACAACAGAACATGCCCCAGAGAAATGTACTACTTCATGATGAAATTTCTCTTCAATTTAAACTACAGGTCAACTGGAAAATGGAGAGTCATAACTTCTCTCTTTAAAAAAAAAAATACAGATGCATGCCTTTAGATCTTGGTCCTACATGTTGTTCTGTGTAAGTTTCCTGACAACTCTGGTGCACAAGTTTGCAAGATTTGGCATTACATTTTGCTTCTGTAATCAACCTCCCCTGTCTGAAATACAATACGTATTTTAAGGAACACATGGATTGTGTAAGGAAGTATCACAGGAGCTACTGGAACTGTTGTTAGGAGTAAACTGATACAGCAATACACTTACATTCAATACTAAAAAAAAGTAAGAGAGTAGCAATTGCTAAAAGGGACAAAAAATCTATAGTAGTTTAAGAATAAAATGTTTCCAATTTGACTACATGAAAGTTTTGCATGGTGTCACAGACACTGCTATTTTACCAGCAGGAGGAGTGTCACAGAGAAATGCTAGATGTATGTTATGTGGGGGTGGGAGGGTCCAGAAGAAAGGGGTTATTTTCAACCCTAGAAGCCATGCAGTGGTAATGAACGCATTCATTATGCATGCCTGAATCTATGGGTATAAGGCACTAATCTTAATGTAATGTTAATATTGCAAGATTAGGCCAGGAAACTACACAAAATATGCTGCTTAGCAATGTTAGTCTCCCTATTATATCTCCAATACTCTACAATATATCTAAGTGGACATTAGATACCTAAGTGAGCGTTGTCTTAATACAACTAATCAAAAAGGAGCAACAAAGGCAGTCTATATGCAACATGGCTGAGTCACTGTTGCCAAACTAACTTTAAAAATTCCAAGACATTAATGGTTTGAGTATTAGATCCCACCATCTCAGCATCACATCAGCAATAGGGTTTGGAGATTATTATATTTAGTTTCCTCCTCACATTTGGTTTGGAGGGGCAGGAGAACCAGAGGAAGTTACTTTGGAAGACAAGGCTGCAGCAAACCTTATCAGAAGACAAAACAGCTTTTAAAAGGAGCTTTTGAAAACTCAATTATTTTCTTCATGAAAAGAAAACTACACCTTCAACTCTGCCATTTCCTGTTAAATGCTTCCATCTGTTGTGTAAATTTTTATTATGAAAGTCTGATCCTTTTCACTGTGATTTGCTAATATTTCAATGTTCATAAATGCCACCTGAAGTTACACTCTGCAACATGGACAGGATTTTTTAGAACTAATTTTTTTCCCAGGCTCTGCTGGTAGAAAATGTGGTGTCAGTTTTACTTCTAAAAAATTTACAAATTGCTTTGCTAGATGCTGGCTATTGCTCAAAATGGTTCAGTGTGTCCATTACATGGCTGCGTAAGGCACTGGGGAAGTAAAAAAGACTGCTCTTGGAGTCTTTCCCTTTTTTGCTTGACTTATAAAAAGTTGGAGGGTGAACTGAGTCATCTTTTACATGGAACCAACACATCAGAAAGTTGCCCTATTTTTCGAGGTCTGTATGACTTCCCACAGAGAGGCAGCAGCTACAACCATGCACCAGCGTATAGGCTTTGCCAGTTTAACAGCAGTCCCAGACAAGCAAACCAGCAGGCAAGTTGTATCAGGACTGTATGAGAGGTGCAAGAAGTGAGGGAAAATCTACTTTACCCCTCAGCAGCAAAAGCCAGTAGGACTGCTTTGTTTTGGAGCTTTTCTGCATCATAATCCCATAGTCCCACTGTATGAACAGAACCACAAAGCCCAATGGAGTCTGCAGAATATCTAAAAGCACAACAGAATATTTACCTTCATACTGACAATAGCTACTCGGAGATTTGTTCCACCTAGATCCACAGCCAGAGCACTCTGTGTCTCTAGAATATGATCAATATCTTGAGAGATATTATCTTTGACAGGAGGAAAACAGAATTTCTTTTGCAGTGGCTCTTTGAGGTCAATAGATTTAAGGAACTTCAAAATCCTTGGAACAGCATTACCATCTCCATATATTTTTGAGCTGTAATATGAAAAAAAAATCAATTTAATTGGAAATAACACTGCAATCTCTAAAGTTCTTTATATGACAGAAGGATGTAGCACTGTGTCATTACAAAATTATGATATGACTACTATAAAAATATTGCAGCTCACACTGCTTGAGTCTGTCATGGTAGATACTGTCAATAGTTTGAAGATCACACAACAGATTGTGCAAGTTTGGCATTAGCTCCATTTCTGGAATACGAAACATGGAATGTAGAATACTGGAAAGCTGATGATGCCAAAAAAAAAAAAAAAAGGAAAGAAACATTTAACAGCTTAATGAAAGGACCTACATAATAAAGCTGTAAAATTAGGGAAAGTTTATGTATATGTTACAAGTCCAGACAAGATGTACTTACACACAGGTGACAACTATGTAATAATGAACTGTACATTCGTGTCAGTTTTCAACTGACAGTTTATTACTCTTACATATTTTTGATTCTTGTCCTTAATTAGACAAATACTATCTCATGAAGTCTGTAAGAACTTCTATGTTAAAGAACTGAGACTGATGACTGTATGGCTGAACGCCAATGAAAAGCATCTTACTACAATCTTGCAGCTCCTCTAGAAGCTTGCACTCAGGACTCTCTACGTATCATGCCTGAGGTCAATCCAGCTATAAAGTAGTGTGTCCTTCAGGCACAGGTCAGAGGTAGGCAGACAAGAAGTTCTCCCCCATGTTGCTCCTGTGGAGCTCTCTTCATCATGCTAGTCTGAGCTAACACATCGATTTTGTCCTCATGACTTTCTGTTGGATGTTAAATTACTAGTTATAGCAAAACATTACTAGCAACATTTTGCTCTACAATTACTAATCTGCATACCAGACATTGCACTATGACTCTGAATGAGGTATGTGAAATAAAAAATAATTTGTAACCTCAGGTTAGTGCATTAAAAGCACTCCAATCAAATATGATGAATCACCTCAGGACTAAATGCTTTTTACTCTACCACTTTAACATCCCCTCCAATGAAGCAAGACAAATGTACTTACCATGGATACTGTTTACCAAACTGCAGCTGCAGAGCATGCAGAATCTTATCCTGTGTATCAGCATCACGAACATGAAGAACATTTTCACCTAGATGACAAAAGTTAACATAATAAGACAGGTCAGCTCAAATTACATTAGAGGAGAAGAAATGCTTCAGAAAGAAAGAAATAATTATTTTTGTTTCCTCTGAGCAAGAAAGACTCCAGCTAGATCAACATCACTCTTCACCAGTTCTGTGCCTCCCCTTGCTCCCAGTAAAGCAATGGTGACTCCTATGATACACTGTCATGCATTACAAAACACTAGCATGTACAATATTAGCCTTCAACAGAATTCTATTTTTAAATTAAAAATGCATGAATGAAAACAGGGGGTAAATGGCTATTTGTGTCCTATCTGCGAGATACCACAATACAGTTCCTTCCTGAAGTGGTGAAGAGTTTGTATTTTTTTAAGTGAAATTTTAATACATGTCAAACATCAAACTAGCTATAAAGGAAAACAATTAGTTCCCTATTCTGCTAAGCAGAATCCACTGCAAATGGTGATATATTTTAATTTGTCTATAGATAAAAGCCTCATTATCTTGCTTAAAACACACATGGAGGACTAACATGATACAGGAATAGCTAATGAAGCTTTGAAGTGGGTTAAAAATTATGTTGCACTGATACTACAAGATGGGATCTGTGAAGCATTCATTTCACTTTATCCTGTGGAAGAAAAAAACTCAGAACCATGAGGAAAGTAAAGTAGTTAAGCAAACACGGACCTGTTTCTCTTCCTGTCTGACGTGTCCCCAAGTTGATGACAGGTGTACCGAACGCTCCCACCTCTCTGACACCACAACTGCTGTTACCAATCATACAACCAGCATGAGCAACTAGCTGAATGAACTGGTCAAATGGGACATGCTTTACTGCCCGAAAATTGGGATGATGTTCAATGCCCTTCTTCCTCATCACCCGAACCATCTCTTTGCTTCCTACAGAAAAACAAGAGGTGAAATGATTCGAGTGCTGAACTGCAAAGTCCAAATGCAAAGGAGCTAATGGATGTCCATTGAGTTGGTTTTGTTCTCTTTTTATACTCATAGTGTAAGTTGCAGAGCTGGGCATGTAAGCCCAGGTTTGATCCCAAAATCCACTGCAAAAATATTTCTGTAGTTTTTAGTTAATTTAAGAGGCACTAATACTGCTTCTACATGTCACATGGTTTCCCTTCATCTTCCTCCCCACACTGAAAAGCTGAAATGTCCTTCAGCAACGTGAACATGGAGGTGCAGCAGATGCACACCTGATGCTGAAACCATCTAGCTATTTCCATGGGGCTGAAGGTTCTGGGATAAAAGCACTCCATAAGAACCAATGTATGCTTGAAAGACAATCTCTTATGTGTCCCGCTGTCATGAAGGTATTTTACTCACCGGCATCTACATTAGGGAATAGAACAAGTGTTCTCTTGTTGAAGGAGATGAGTGCATCTAGTGTCAGCTCAAACATCTTTATGGAATGTTTAATATCTGTGGTTACAGGATGTTGCAGAGCAACTATATAATCTCTGGTTTTGACATCTTCACCTGTCCAAATTGAACCCCCCAAAAAATTATTATTGGCATAGAATAGTAAGAGGAACGGAAGACATACTTTTCAAACTACCGATGCGAAAGCCTGAACAGTGAAGGCACTGAGTGGGCATGTAACAAATAAATTTCAAGGCTTGAATAAAACTCAAGGGAATAACAAGAGGATGTAGCTTGTTATTTGCCCCTCTAAGCAAGTCCATAGAGATGACAACCTAAACCCCAAAAAACTGTTAACTTGCAGGCGTACATCTAGTTGCAAGACTATACCAGGGTCAAAACCCTGCTCTCACACCAGTGTAAATCTGGAATAACATGAAACCCCTGAAGATGCTCAGGTTTTCTGTCAGTTGTCCATCCTCAATCAAAGACTTAATTCCTATTGCTTCAGTCATATTTGTTTTAGTACATTATTTATCTGCAAAATACTGACCTACAGATCCAAGGAGATTCCAGCTTCCAACTACACAGATTCATGTGCCATGTAAGAGATTACTTTGTCCAAGATAAAAAGCAAACACAAAACTCCATTGTTTACAGGAATTATTTGTATGTAAATGAGTATGAAACACCAAAAGCCTTTGGTGCGTGTTGCCCTGTTGCAGTGCAGTCCTCAAAAGAAGGTTCATAATATAAATTCTCTTTGTTGTTTTTTTCTTTTTTTACATTATCCCTGAACAGCTTTGATCCTATTTAAATACAACTTTCACAGCAAAATAACTGTCCATATAAGACTGTTCTGTTTTTAAATTGTTCCGCTCAGAGAAATTACACATTCAAGGAGTTATTTTTTTGATTTGGCAAAAGGACTAGATGTGTCTACTAGGACAGATTTGTAGCTTTCCAGCTATACCTGGCAGAACACAGAACAAAAGGAAAAGAAAACATAGCAAGAAATAAATACTAGATACTATTACCAAATATACTAGTTTTCTGAGAAGAAGCAGGTTGATGCCTGATAATCATCTCCAATTAAGCAAACTCAACCTTAGTAGCAAGAAGTCCGTCTTTCTTTTCTGTACTTTTTCAGAGCCCCTGGTCAACAGATGCCACAACCTAGTTACTGAGTTTGTCTAGCATTGAAAGTCAGATGAAAAACATAAAAAGTGGACTGCTCACCTAGCCACATGCGTATAATACTCATGTAGTCCTTATTTTTGGCAGAGAGAAGCTTGTCATATGAGGGACAGCCTGCTAATAGGATGCGGTCATGGTCTTCACACATGGCTATCAAATGCTGCTCTGCACTCCTTGTGCAGCACACGTGGTAATGGGCCAGCTTGGTTATAGCGTGTCGGATAGAGTCATCAATGGTCCCACTGACTTCCCCACCTTCAATGTGAAGAATGCGAATATTCATCAGAGCTGCAGACGTGGCCAAGGCCAAAGCATCAAATCTGTCCCCGTGAACGATCATTATGTCAGGTTTCAGGCGGTTCAGGACATCTGGTAACTTGACTAGTGCAAGGCCTACTGACTCCACCATAGCTGCCTCATCCTCCCCTCTCACAATGGTGTGCAATCTTGTATGAATATCGAAGTCATCTTGTTCAATCATACGATAGGTATTACTGAGGGTAAGAGGAAAAGCGTTAGCGTAAACACAACTGGGTTTTACAGCAACATAGCTTGACAAAGTAACTGCATATTAGAATCGTTGTACTGGGTTTGAACAAAGGCCTGTTTATTACAGCTCCTTCACTGAGGAAACTAGTTTTTAAGATATTGACAGAATGTTTTCATCCATATGTAGATCCTCCCTCATATTCCAAGCGTGAAGTTTTTTCTAGACACCTTTAATGAGGAGCTTTGCTGAACATGTTCTGGAAATCCTCAGAAATTAAAACTCTCCATTCAGGTGTTTGCAGAGCCTTTCAGAGAACAGATATGGCACGATTTTCTTTCAGGAAAGGTATGCTGACACCTCACCAATTATCAACTTTGCTGGACAAATGTATAAATACAACAGATAGGATGCAAAGTTGAGGCCTGTATGTTCAAGGAAAACATCCTGCAGCTCGCATCCATTTTTCAGATTCTGTATTTGAGCTGTATGAAGACTTATATACTCATAGATTTAAGCAACTGCTGCACAAAGATGCCTTAAGTTGAAACAGGCTTTTACACTACAGAGAAAAGGTTTTCCACCCATACTACCAGCTTCATTCCATAATGAGGAAGGTAAAACATTCCTTGAATACTGAGAATTGTTGTTTTTAACAGTTACGTATTTGAAATATGAAAGATCACACACCTCTGTAAGATTACCTGTCTTCCATATTCACTAAACCTGACCTAAGTAGTCTGCACACCCTGGCTGGAATAAGAGAGAAAAAACCCAGAAGTTTTCCAATTTTGTCTTCAACCCATCTGACACATTCATTGCCTTACTCAAAGGATTACACTTTTAAACTGGTTTAAATCAGATTTTCATTAAATCGACTCTGCTACTCACATCCTGCAAATGAAAATCTCACGATCTGCAAGTTGAACAAAGATAGCAAAGACTATAAAGTGCTACAGCTCAAGTAGAGAAGCAATCTCCATGTCACTGAAGAAAACCCTATCTATCTGTTCAATTCTGCTCACTGCTGTAACACACAGAATATACTCCTACAAATAACTTGACATGTAATTTTTTTTTAAAGGCAAATCCTTTTTATGTGACTGAGTGAAGCAGCTCAGATTTTTATAGCATAAACTGCATTACATTACCAACTCCATTTAGAATTACTCTTCACAGACCTGCCTTTTTCCCTACTATGTGCATTTATCTCAAAAAAAAAAACCAACTTTCTTCTCTTCTCCTATATTCCTTCCCTTCTAAAAAGTCAAAATCTAGGGAACAAACAAGACTCTGCATTTTTGGTGTTTCATTTCTTTTACTACCCTCCAAACATTTCAGTGAGAAACATTTCAGAGGATCACTATGTGAATTCTGCTGCTGTTGACTACCCTGCTCAAATCACTAGAATACATACATTTTGAGGACCCACTAATTCTCTAGGATCCCCCGATTAAGGAGTGCAGGGCTAGGTCCCGAAAAAAGACCCCAAGCAGTACCAGAGTTTAAGAATATTTACCACTAAGCAACTAACAGCAACAGCATCTGTCACATCAAAATCTCTATTGCTTTGTGCATTACAAATCATTTACATCAGACAGGTGCTAAACACCATGGAATTGGAAAAGTAGCATTTCATATTACTTTGCACAAGTCTTGCAGTCAGCAAAGCGTTCATGACTATACAAAAATCAGGGCCACATTTCTCCTCTTCAGCAAATGAAATGCTATTACCTTACTTCTCCAGTCAGATAGGATGTAATTCAGCATCCTAATCTGGCAAGAAGTTTGACTGGGTGTTATTTTTCGTTTTCTGGGTTTTTTGGCAGGTTTTTTTTTTT
>Ga0065711_1048674_pt1 | contig 11682 bp, 6 predicted proteins | sample Hoacrofraction12_FD_59098 | JGI IMG/M metagenome (GOLD analysis project Ga0065711, IMG submission 59098) | Hoatzin crop microbial communities from Cojedes, Venezuela - Epithelial fraction 12 v2 (version 2) | ecosystem: Host-associated > Birds > Digestive system > Esophagus > Crop | place... | reverse complement strand
GGCCGGGGACCCCTGCACGCCCGGCCTCGCCACCGCGCCGGCGGGAAGGTGGGGGAAGGCGGACGGGGTGGTGGCTCGCCGGAGCCGCCCGAGACCTGCCGGCCTCCCCACCTGGCGGCAGCGGCGCCGGGCTGGCGGGGAAATGAGCCGCCGGGCGAGCGGCCGCCATGTCGCGGAGCCGCCCCGCCGCGCCCTTCCGAGGCCGGGAGTGAGAGGGCTTTCGTGGGTCCTCCGGCCGGCAGGTCTGCCGCCTCTCTCCTGGCGTCCCCCGCGCAGATCCAGGCCCTCGGTCGCGCTCGCTGGAAGAGAGGGAGTTCCAGCACTTGGTCTGGGGACCAAGAGGGTCTCCTGGGGCGCAGGCTGCCTCCTCCTTCAAACCAGCTGCCCTCTCTGCGCCCAGGGCATGGGAGGCTCTTCAGGGCCCTCACGCCTCTGCTGTACAAATCACAGAATCACAGAATGGCAGGGGCTAGAAGGGACCTCTGTGGGTCATCTAGTCCAACCCGCCTGCCCAAGCAGGGTCACCTAGAGCAGGCTGCACAGGACCTTGTCCAGGCGGGTCTTGAATATCTCCAGAGAAGGAGACTCCACAACCTCCCTGGGCAGCCTCTTCCAGTGCTCCATCACCCTCAGAAGGAAGAAGTTCTTCCTCATGTTCAGACGGAACTTCCTATGCTTCAGTTTGTGCCCGCTGCCCCTAGTGCTGTCGCTGGGCACCACTGAAAAGAGTCTGGCACCATCCTCTTAACACCCACCCTTAAGATATTTGTAAGCATATAACTCCTCCGTTCCATGCCCAGTTCATTCTGCTTGCCTCCTGTGACACCACTGCCCAACTTACTTTTCACTGTGTCTCCTGAGGAGTGAGAAACCCCCTGCTCCAGCAGTCTGGGAGGATGCTGCCGTTTCCTGCTGCTAGGAGCGTGCAGCAGCGTCTTACAGGGACTCGGTGTTAGGGTAAAGCTACCATCTTTACTAAATCCCCCCATCTGGACCAAGCAACCCTCCAAAAATGACTAAATGCTAAAAGAGGGCAGATTTAGATTAGATATTAGGAAGAAATTCTGCACCATGAGGGTGGTGAGGCACTGGAACAGGTTGCCCAGAGAAGCTGTGGATGCCCCCTCCCTGGAAATGTTCAAGGCCAGGCTGGATGGAGCTCTCAGCAACCTGGTCTAGTGGAAGGTGTCCCTGCCCATGGCAGGAGGTTGGAACCAGATGATCTTGAAGGTTCCTTCCAACCCTTACCATTCTATGATTCTATGAACTTGATCCTAAAATGGGTCTCTTGCAAGGCGCAGCAGCCTCAGCTCCTGTTTTGTTGACTCCTGGAAGGCAGTTACAAGTTAGGACTAAGAGACCTGGCCAGGATGCAAACAGCTGCTCTGCTGAAGGTGTATCCACCTCACACTTACTTGTCAGCTCCTGCCTGCTAGAGGGTTACCACCTTCCCATCTCTGTAGGTGGGATCACCTTATCTAAGTGCTGCCTAATCCACTTCAGGCACAATCAGACAGGCTGCTTCAAACAGTCTGAATTGGTGGGCTGAGCTCAGCCAGCAGATTTTCCTTGAAGCCCGTAGCAGATGCTAGACGGACAACTCCATCAAAGTGACAGGGGTATTATCTTTCCGTAGGTCCAACCAGACGGAGAAGAGAATGAATGTCCTCCTGAGCTGTCACTCTCCAGTGGCTTCCCAAGCTGAATGACCCTTTTCAAAAATACCACTACCCTTGCACTAAAGATATTTTTGTGATCCTAGAGGAGGCTTCCTATCCCTGCCATACATAGCATCTAGATCCAGGCCAGACCACGTACCCCGGTCTGAGTCCGAGAGGCTCATGCACATGTGAGGGGGAGACAGGAAGAAAGAGGTCACCCGCAGCAGCCTCTGAGCAATCCTATAATGATGGCGTGTACATAAATGACGTCGGACAGTTCAGAACAGGAATCTGCTCTCAGAAAATATTTGCCCTCTCTGACACAAGGAGTCCTGCTGATGTCAATGAAACAGGAGTGGCAAGCCCCGGTCCTCAGTAAGGAGTCAGATTTCCCTTTTTTTTAATATTCACAGGGTTATTATGAACATCTGGAAAACAAATTCTTTCTTAACGATTGACAAGGTTTTGACCATTTCCTTTCAGGCAGCTGGCTTAGAGTAGTAAGACACAGACTCTAGGGTTTAGACTCACTCTTTTTTTCATACGGAGCTTCTTCCACACAAGAACCAAGCAAAATTTCTGCTTACGTATAATTGTATTCACCAGCAAACCCTAACTCCTGGGGCGAAAGTTTTCCCTAAGACTGCATCTAAATCCAAGCATCCCCCTTCCTTTTCAAGACCGTGCTCATTAGTAAAAGACAGGACTCAATGGTACTGGCTTTGTAAGATCCAATGTTTGTTTTGATACGTCTGGAAAAGACGATTTAACAATCCGAAATTGTGCTGGAAATTAGAGAGAATAGTTACATAGCTATTCAATGCACAATGAGGAGATAATTAAACCTGGCACACAGGAGGATCCTTTCTAATTGACTCACTGGATCAGATTTTGCTGGCAACCATTGCAAGTGAAGATTAAAAGAGGTTAACTGCTTCCATTTTCAAAAAGTGATTTTTAAGAGGAAAATATCATACTTCATTAATAATTTCACTGAAGCTACCATGAGTTATGTTCTAAACAAGACACACTTCATTGCTATTGTTGCTTACATTGGTTCTGTAGATTCAAGTGCATTCTAGGGGAAGTTATTTTTTGTTACCATGGTAAAAATTATTTTAACTGTATATGATCAGCATTGCCCCCTCTGTTTGCTCATAATCTCTTCCACTCCTCCACTTTCCCCTTCCAAATATATCAGCATCAATATTTTTTCATTCTTCCTTTCACTCACACAGGTAACAGAAAAATAATCATTCAAACATATCCAGTGATGACACCTGTTTATTAACTGGTCCAGATAAAAACCAGCTCTCTTTGTATAGCAAATTATTCAACACAAATCCAAAAATGTTAATAGCTAGAAGGTAAACTCTTTTTTTTAGCCTGGCTTCCTAATGAAATGAGGCTTATGTGATCCTGCTGTCTGTTTTCCTCTCCTTTCCCACCCCCCTCCGCCATTCAAATGCTTTTAAACCTGTTGGCCAATTCCAGCTAAATTTGGCAGAGAGGTAGGAAAATAAAATCTTTGCAACCTCACCGAGCTTAATGAAAATCAGCACTGGGCTGAGAAGAGATACCCCAATGAATGTCCTTGTTTTAGGAAGGACCGTGTAGTTCCACAGTCACCCGCTTGGCCCATGGGGTGACCCAGCAGCATGCACGTAGCAGCCAACCTATATGTTGGTTACCTGAGCTTTCCCACCGCAAGTGTCTTCTGCTTGGCTAGCTGTCACTGTAGTACAGGAAAGCAGGTGGGAGTTATATGATGGGGGGAACTGGAGGTAGTGCGGGGCTGGGCAAGTCATTGGGTGAAGCTTTAGTTCTAGGGTTGTGTGTGGAGGCATGGGGTAAAGACGCATAGGAAGCAGCTTTCACTGCATCAGCTGCTCCCAGAACAACTACTCACAGTGACTGGTACTACCCACTTAGTAATAGCCACCTCCAAATAGCACAGTAATCCAAACCGGCACGATTCTTTCCCCATGATACATTTTGCTGTTCTACATAAGCAATTTGAGTAGGACACGTACGAGAAGATTTCCTGTACAAAATACTGAACAGGAATATTGCTTATCTTCCACAGCTGCTGCCTCCAGACAACCTATATTATGCCCTTTGCATCCTGAGTGGGAACCAGGACTGCTAGTGTGATGAATCAACAACATCCATAAGGAAAATGAAATGGAGGAGGCTCTTATTCAGTACGTTTCTCTTTTGTTAATTGTTGCTATATTTCATTCCAGTCCCCCATCCTTCCAAACAGCTGGGACTGTGACTCAGCTTTAGCATCTTACACGCTCAGAAGAGAGAGGAGTCACCCTGCTGGGGCTGAGTTCACTGTCGCTTCATAAGCTCCATTGCTCAGCAGGCTTGTCCATCACAAGGATCCTTTTGCAGGTCTCACCCATTCCACATCCTGGATCCCTGTCTTGTCCCAGGCAGCTGACCACAGTGGACAAGGACAAGGTTAGCTACAGCATCAGCGGCCAGCGAGATAATCCTGCTAGCAGGACAGCTGCATAGGAAAACACTGGCTTTGCTCACCTGGTGTCATTGTCCTATCCTCATCAGATGCATAATCTAAATGACAGAGCATGAACTGGGCCTAAAGACAGAGAGAAACAAGCCCCACTCTCCAACCCTGCTGCAGAAATGCCAGCACCTGATGGACAGGCAATAGAGACTAAGAAGCGCAATTACTTCTTTGGCTGTGGCACTTAAATCCAGTAGATTGGGTCTGTCCATCATGAGTCAGCTCTGAAGCAAGCTTGTGCCTTCAAGGTATGGCATAGATGCTTCGCAGTTGACACCTAGTAAGTCACTCTGTCTGTATGGAAAGCTTAACATTGGTGTTCCTAGGTAGCAATTACACCAGATGGCAGGTTGGAAGGAGGGGTTCGTGTGACTGGCAACCAGAAAGAAGGAGTCAAAATTAAGTTAATGAGATTTCTTTTTAAGATAAGTGCTGTGTCCTCCTCAAAATAGATCAAGACCCTTTAGGTGGAAACTGACAGAAAAGCGTAGTGAAAGCAAAACAAAAAAGCAATGAATAGCAACAGGAAAATAAACTGGAAACATATGTAAAACTAAGACAGAGGCAAAACAGACAGGCCTTTCCAAGCCTCACCCTTTAAGCCCCAGCTGCTGGAGCCAGGAGGTTGTATACAGTCCCCAGTGTCATTAAAGACAGTTACTCTCTCGTTCTTGCTTTCCTCTGCAAAGTAGACTTTAAAAACATAACACAAATTTGCTTTAAAGAAAAGCCAGAAAAGGCACCCAGATTTGGCTAGCAAACACGGGGTCTTTAAAACCAGAGCGACCTGGTAATACTTCGAGATTTGCCCTACAACTTTTGAACAGTGAAGAAGTGTTCAAAATGCTGGTAATACTGCATGGGTTGGATGAATTAATAGTTTGGGCCCTGGAAACCCTATACAACTATGCTGCTTTCTGGACATAATGAGACTATTTTCATTAAAAAGGTGTTTATGTGCAAATATGTAGCTTTCAGGTCAAAGAGAAGCCTGGTATCAGAAAGTAAACAACGAGGACAGAGATGGCTAGAAACATGCTGAAGCCTGTAAGCTCTGTATTACAAGGCTAATGTTTCCAACTGCATCTGGAGATGGTACATTTATATTGCTAAAAGACCCAGCTCACACCACAATGACAATGGGACGCTATAATGATATTGGCAGCTAACTGCAAGTCTTCTACTGCTAATGTTTTAGAATAGGTCAGACACCACAACCCATATTTAGAGCATGCTTTTCAGAGACATTGGCCACCCACAATTCCTACAGGGCTGGGCACAGACATCAAGCCAACAGCTGTGAAGCTCTTATTTCCAATGTTGTGTTTCCAGTCGACACACAAAGCTTAGGTAGGGAACATATTGTCAGGAATGTCTTCTGGGTTTGTCTTTTTTTTTTTTTTTTCAGCCTGTTTCCCAGCTAGTCTTACTGAGGAACAAGAAAATCAAATGACTTGCATGGAGGTCACAGAGTGAGTCATCAGCTCAGCCCAGTGACGGTCAAATAATGCCTATTTGTAAAACTATAATTTTGTAGTGCTCTACTGCATAGCTTTAAAAATGAATGTATGGGAAAAATACACCCACATATGACAAACGTACTTGTACTCTCTCCGCTTTGGGTGGACGTTCTGTTAGTCACAGGGAAGCATCTGTGTAAAGCTTTTTTTGTTGCTGCTTTTTGCTTCTCTAGACATTTCATCAAATGGTCCCTGAGTCAGAAGAAGTGGGTTTTGCTATTAAAGCCTGTGTGGAGGCTGCATTCCAAAGCTGTTGGAGGATTCGAAGATAAATATTCCTACTTTGGGGAAAAAGAAAAAAAACCCAAACATCTTTGATTTAAAAAACAACAACAACAATCCAAACTGAATGTAATGTTTACAAAGACAGCAAATAACTAATGATCCTGCCTGATAGTCACTTTGGAACTGAAACCCAAGAGAAGTTTTATTAAAGCGCAAGTTCCTTTAAAATTGCTTTCAATTGTACAGCGTGTATGCCTACCACGCTAAAAAAAAATGGTATTGATTCATATTGAAACTAATTCCAACAACAACAAAATATTAGCCAGCAACCTCATACAGCCACTGTGTGATGAACAAAGCTCTTTGGAGCAGGAGCCATCTCTGTTCTGTGATTTGTGTTTTGTGTGGTAAGGGCGGAATGCAAGCCTGTAATAATCTGTCTCAAGAAAAAATTTGGGGGTGAGCATATAGTGTACGGCTCCTTCGGCTCGCTACTTTGCAAGCCTCATGTATCCTCTCAGATACACGGTTTGCATCAACAAAATGACGGAGAGCTGTGCAGTGGAAGATGGTAGAATCACCCCATCCTGTGAAAGCATTTCCTGTATACATATAAGACCAGCAGATGCAGAACACACTGGAGGTGTAATACAAGGAGCTCGGACTTCAACTTAAATCTGGGTACGTTGCTCAATGTAGCATCCCTGCCTTAGTTCAGGGCAGCCTCTGAGCAGTACCGTCAAACCCACAGTTCTCCCTGCTGTGATCTGCCACAGACAGCAGAAATGACAAAGTCGATCTGTCATCATCTCTTCCATGGAGTTACCTGAGCCTAGATGGGCTTGGAAGGATTTTGCCCTGGTGCATGAGGTGGAAAACGTGTTTTCTCCCTTTTGCCCTGGGTGCATTGACATGTGGGGTGGAGGGACTGACTTGTTCCAGGACAGGGAAGCCCATAGCAAAGCTGGGCCCAAAGGCTGAGTGCAAAGTTGAGTTCTTACCCCACCCCACTTTGCCTATGTCCAGCAGTATCCTATGGCTGGGATGGTCTACTTCGTACTAAAAGAGTGCCCTGGATGAGGGGAGGGAGTTTAAGAAATCAGTCTAGCTTCCCTCACTCCTGTAGCTTTAACTCTTTCTTGGCTGGCTTAGCAGTGAACAGCTGAAGAGCTTTGCCTCACCAGCTGTGCAAGGTGGAGCTGGACACAAGGAGAGACGATGAACCTCTAAAAGTGGAGCTTTGCGGAAGGAAAGCTCTAGAGCGAGACTGCACAGGAAAAGGTGACAATTTTGTTCGGGCTAGCCTGGTCCCAGCCTCACATTGCCACTGTGATCACGACCTAGGGAAAAACAGTCCTCAGGCAACATTGATGAGCCTGGTGCACCTCATCTCCAATAGCCAAATCACCAAGGCAATTATAGCTCGTGTCCAAGAAACGCTAGGAAGATGAATGAATAAAAATGTTGTGATATTAGATTATCAGCAGAACAATGAAAAGCCCAAACAGATACAAACAATATTATTGCCTTTTTTCTTTTTTTAACTTCAGGCTGAAAACCTGTTTGGGCCAGAATTCTTTGGAATCGTGCTACTGAATGTGCCTATAGTTAGGAGATACAAAAGAGACATTAAAAGCTGCTAGGAAACGTGATCATCACAATAAGGGACTGGTTGCAGCCTGCAGGAACCTGAAAAGAAACTGGTGAGCGCAGGAGTTAGAAGGCATTGCTATGACAACAAAGCAAACCACCCCTGAAGAGAATAGAAAATATGTACAGCCATGCCAAGACCATAAGCAAAGAAATGTATATGCTAAGAGGAGGCAAATGAAACATTGACTTGGAAAACAAAATTATGCCTTTAGCGTGATTCCTTCTTTACACATGGCACCTCTTCAGGAAAAGCATGCATTTAGTAGTGGGAAAGAAACTTTCATCAAAGCACCTCTTTGCCCGGTCCTTACGCTTTGAGGAGGTAGCAGAAAGATCTGTGCTCTATGTTTGCACTCTCAGATTTCGGTTAGCCAGGGTTTAAGCTATACATAAGATGGTCTCTATGCTTTTTTCCAACCAACACTTACTGTACTTGCGAACAAATTTAATGCTAACTTTCTTACATTTTCTCTCCTAACAAAATTAATCTCATTTACCAGAAGATGCCTTTTTATTTGCATTCAAAGCCTAGGATACTCCATGGAGGGTTAAACCTAGAAATTCCTCTAGCATTCTGGCAGAGGAGGTTTCCATGTTCTTCTACAGCTGCGCATAAGTCATTAACAAGACTGGTCCAAGCAGTTGTCTGGACCATACCTAGCAGAAAGCTCCCCGGTGACACTGATGCTTGATGACAGTCAACTCTTGCAATCGGAGCCAGCATGGATGTTGACATAATGGTCCACACTTTGTGTGCTCAGCCAGGAGAGGGAAAATCCTCTGGTTCCCAAAGTGAAGGAGCAAATGAGCAGGCTGGACAAGTACAGTGTAACAAGAGTGTGCTGAAGAGGTGGTGAGCCGCATCTAGGGTTTGTTGCAGGGAGCAGAGCTGGCTAGCTTTGTGCCACGGGACTGATCTGCATAGGGGATGTCCTACACAGGGAGAATTGCACAGATACTGCTGGAGGCAGAGTGGTATCGGTCCCCACCTGGATAGTCTTATGACGACTTTTGAGATTTATCTTCTAATTTAGCTCTGGAACAGTAGGAGAGAAGGTGTCATATACACAGGCTTGAGTGGGTTGTCCTTTACCTCTACAAGGTCCTCATGATGCAGGTCCCTGCCTCCCTGTAGCAGAGCTGAGCAGTTCTGCATCAGTTTCTGGCATAAATACTTTCCTGCTTCGGTCTCAGAGGTTTTATTCCCCTACAGCACTCCTTAGCCAGAGACTGAAACACAGAGCTCAACTGTTATAAACATGTGCTGTACCCAGTAACACGTCTGGAACATCAGCAAACTAGTGCATGAAAAACATTGTCCCAGACCAGGAAATATCTTGCAGCAACAACAACAACAGCAAAAAAAGTGTAATTGTCCTTGCCTATCCTGTGAAAGCTGCTGCTGTGGAGCGGCAGGGGTTGAACCCCCTAAGCAGAGACATGGCCTGTGCCACCAAAGGGAATTTCAGCCTACGGCAACGCCACCTACATACCCAGACACGCTAAACTGTCAGAAACACTCATCTGTCAGCATAGCTCTGTCTACACCAGTGCCTTGCCAGCAGTGGGGGAGTTGATTTCTCTCCACACCCTAGAATTACACTGGCAAACTCTGCAGGTTACACTAAGCCACAGAGTGCAGGCCACGTGTGCATACACTTTATTGGCCTTCATTTGATCCTGTGCATTAAAGGCAGCTGGGCTTCCTCTCTTTCCAACTAAATAATAATTACACCTATTGTTCCCAGTGGGCAAAGAGACCCTGTTCACACATATCCAGAAAGACAAGGCATATAATTAACACCTTGCTGGGATAGAGAGCTTTTGTTCAGGTTAGTTATTACATGTCTTGCAGCCTGAAAACAGTGCTTCTTACATTCATTTCAGCTCATTTCCTCCCTGCCTCAGAGCTTAACTCCCTGCTTCTTCCCAGGTCTTTGTGCACAAATGTGTCCAGCAGCAGCACGCGGTAAGCTGAGGCTGACAGCTTAATCACGGTGTCTGGAGCAAGGGGGCCTGATTCGTCATGTGCATCCCACGTTCCTGCAAGCAGGCGGCTGCTGTGGCTGTTGTTCATGCTGCCAGACCCATGTGTAGACAAATGGCAAAGGTCTCTGCCACAGATGCAAAGCAGAAGACAAGTCTCATACCTTAAGACTTGGGCTACAGGAAGAAGGTGAAGTTCCACTGAATAGATGGGCTTAGATAACAGCTCATTGCTATGTTCTTTCTCCTTCCTTTCACTTTTCTTCCTTATCCCATTTCCATCCTCACTGCAGCTCTCTTTTTCACTCCGTGTTCTGTCCCTTCCCTTCCCATGTGGTGGACTCCACCCTCTGCTGACAGTGTGATCAAAAACATCTCCTTTTTTTGTGTGTGTGCATTTAGGGTTTTTACCTTCTCACTTTAGGTTTCATTTTTCAAGATTCTGGTTCAGTGCATTCAACTGAAGTATCCCAAACAGGCTGAAGACTGGCACAAAGGGGAAGCAGAAAAGTCATGGTTAAGGGCAGAAAGGAGTCAGACAGGGAAAGGGGGGATATGCTCCCTTCTTCTAGCAGCAATCTGTCATTATGTCACCTCAAGCCCTCTTCTGTAACTTGGCCATTTGTTTTACCAACACAGTGATTTGGATTACAGTGCTATGAGGAGGTAGGGAAGGTTGAACTACATCATTTTGTCAGTAATAATGTTGCCTAGGTCCAATTACAGCAGCAAAGAATCACTTCATTTCAGGGCCAGAATCCCATGGGCAGAGCATTGTATTGCCAGAGTAAGGTCTATCTTTAGAACCTGAGCTTCCCAGGATGGCAGCTCTCAAAAACTCTTCTGGTCATGGTGCTCCCCAGCAGACTGAAAGGCCCCATAACCCACCCAGGCAAAGCAGGGAAATCCTCCCCACTCCTATGTGCCCGTATCACAGCCTCCATACGTGAACTGCTGACAAGACCGCTGCTTGCACTGATAGGCACCAGCACTCTGGAATACAAGGCAGAGAGAAGCCAGAAGCTGAAGAAGAGAAGCTAAACACTCAAGACAAGAGGAACCAGAGCAAGAGCAGAAACCAAATGCTTTGGCACAATCAATACAGATTTTGGCCACTGACTGACAAAGGAGCAGCTGCGGCTACTGCCTTACAGCAATAAGTCCTGGCAAGCAGCGGGGTTACCAACGCCCAATCAACAGGCATTTACATAGCCAACATTTCGTCAGTTCTCTCCAAGATCAGTCCAGCTGGTACTACCTGATTTGGCAAGGTCTCTGCAACCCCAGGGCGGTGTTTTGCCCACTGACAGCTTTAACTATAAATATCCAAAGCATCGTACCAATACAACCTGAGTGAGAAGGAGCACTTACATCAGCTTAAAGACACATAAGTACCAAGTTCATTTGATGGGACCACTCTCTGCTGCCTGTCATCAGCATGAAGCTAGAGGTCAGCTCTGTATCAGAGCACTCCCAAATCAGCTGGATTAACTTAAAATCCCTTTGTCAGCTCCATAAACTAACGTGGTGCACAGCTGGGTTGGGAGCATATAACATTTTTGCTACCTCAATACAGATACAGCAGCACTAGTGCTTCGAGGAGAAAAGGTCCAAAAAAGACCATTTCACACCTGTACTAACTTAATAAAAACAATAATAGCTGCGGTTTGTAAATGGAAAGTGCAGCCACACTCATGCAATCCCGGCAGACTAAAAACTCCTGTAGCGCACAGTTCTGTCTTTTGCAGCCTCTAAATGCAATGGCATCTGGTGCCTTGGGGTTTCAGCCCTTCCAATTAACTAACAAGCTTTATCTCCCACTGGTGCAACTGAAAGGTGATTTTGTGATCTCAGGAAACACTAATTGCTTTTTTTTTTTTCCCCCTGTTCTAATTTAAATAACATCCAGTCCCACCCTACCAAATAGCCACCCGTAAGGAGCTTTAAAAAGGTATGTACTTAGCACAATGAGTAGTGAGAGCATGCAGGGATGCGACGAGGAAGGCCAAGGCTCACCTGGAATTGAAGCTGGCAAGGGATGTCAAAAACAACAAGAAGGGCTTCTTCAACTACATCAGCAGCAAAAGGAAGGCTAGGGACA
>Ga0065711_1048673_pt1 | contig 11682 bp, 8 predicted proteins | sample Hoacrofraction12_FD_59098 | JGI IMG/M metagenome (GOLD analysis project Ga0065711, IMG submission 59098) | Hoatzin crop microbial communities from Cojedes, Venezuela - Epithelial fraction 12 v2 (version 2) | ecosystem: Host-associated > Birds > Digestive system > Esophagus > Crop | place... | reverse complement strand
CCCAGCCCAGCCCCCTGCCCAAGCAGGGTCACCCAGAGCAGGGGGCACAGCACCGCGGCCAGGCGGGGCTGGAATATCTCCAGAGAAGGAGACTCCACAGCCTCCCTGGGCAACCTGCAAATGTGTATTTTGATCAAGAAGTTTTATTTTCAAGGACTGAATTAAATACATGTTCAGAAAAAATATGTTTAAAAGGTTAGCAGTTTCAAAGTGTTTAACAGGTTAAAAGTGCTAAGAATTCAATTAATTCATAAACCCTGCTAAAGAAATGGAGGGATTCAGAGAATTGAGAGAATCTTGAAAAGGCTAATATTCTTGGGTTTATAGCCCGATTTGAATTTCAGTTTATAATTTTATTGATTTTATCCCATATTTGTAGGGTAATGAAGGATTTCTGGTGAAATGTTAATATAAAATCACTCGGAGACTATAATTTTAGAGTTTGGTTCAGAAAAAAAAGTGTTTTCTAGAGGTATGTAACATCTGAGTGATGGTTTTGTCAGCAAAGACTGAGATGATAAACAAGGTGCTTCTTGAATGGAACTCTGTCCTGCAAGGAGAGGCTAAAGTGTGTCAATTCCGTAAATCCCGTAAGAGAAGTAACAAAAGAGTTTGCACAGCACAGACATGTCAGGGAGTGCCTTGCAGGGAAGCTCTGGGGCAGCATGACAAACCGAGGAGCTCGGGCACCACAAGTACAACGCTGAGTCCTGTGCAAAGGATGAAACTGTGTGTCAGGACAATGGATACGAAATCTTCATGTGAAGATAGAACAGAATAAAGGCAAAACCTTGAAACGGCATTTTTTTTAAATTCAGCAGGTGATCGTCTTCAATTTCCTTGTATAGACTATAAGGAGGAAATTTTGCAGACTGAAGTTCACGTTCCAGCTGCAGAAAAGAGCTAAATGAAGAATGAACAGAGCCACACAGATCTCTACCAGCACAGAGATAGCACCGATTTGAGATGTTCCTTTAAAGTCCTAAGAGGTTATGAATCTGGAAGCATTCCAAACCTCATGAATTTAGCAAAATTTAACTGATTTTTTACAATGATTGCTAGAACATAGCTAAAATGCAGAAATAAAAATTGAAAGGAAGAATATGACTGTATGTAGAATTATACCTAGATCTAGAACTGAGCTAAAGGCAGATGATTTTCACATACTTGTTCAAATTCAGATATGGAATTAGAGTCATCAAAACACTTCTGATTTCTAATCTTTTACTAATGTAAATACCAAATGGTACCTAATTTTTGACCAAAGCAAGCTTTGCCTTACATAGTCCATTATGAAGTGCTATAATGCATGTAGGTTTTGACATAGAAGTCTTCAACCTGGAGACAGTAATAAAACAACAAAATCTACCTACAAATAAATACCAGGAGTGAGTGAATTCTGAATACACACCAGCCTTTGCCGGCAGTCTGCTCTCAGTGTAGAGGTACCGACATATGTACCATTTCTCTTTCACCAGAAGAGCCAATCTTCAGAAGTGAGCTCTCAGAAGTGAAGCTTTTTTCTCTTCGGGAAACTACCTGTGTAGCACAGCAACGGAAGCAGGCTGCAAACAAATGATCCATAAACGACCACCTCCAGACTTCTCAGTGCTTCACTAAGGCACCTTTCCTTGGACTCTCCTTCGGTATGAAAATACTACTGACAATTTCTACTAAAATACTAGGAACTATTTAGAAGTAGTTGTTTAATACGAAAGAACAAATAGCGAAGATGATGAAAGCAGGGATAAGCCTCAGGTCTGCGAAAGCTGCAGTCTGCATTTACAAGCTTTTGCCCATGGGGTACACACCCTAAGGATCTTGAGTTTGAGGGTTTACAGAAAACTGAAAAAGCCACAGAATCCCCACCACTATTGTTTTCTGAATTATGTCCTAGGACATAATCTGTATTGGCTGTTTTATTTATTTGTATTTTTCCCAATGGCAAATATTCTACAGGAAAGAAACAGTTTTATATGTGCTACCTGGTGTTTGTAAGTGTTCATCTGATAACAATCCAGAACAATGCACAGGGCACTTCAAAAAGCAGCAAAGTGTATTTTGCCAGCAAGCTTCCAAAGAAGTTACAAAGACTGAGTGAAAAAGACGGAATGAAAAATCCCCAAAGTTTCCTGTTCAAGTTCATGGTGTTTTCTAGAAGCGATTTTGCTAGATTTTTTTTTCAGTGGAATTTGATCTTCCTTACTTTGGGATCTCTCACAGTTCAACAGACCCTAGCTGCATGCACACCTCAGGGTATTTACATTACAGGGGTCTTACAGAAAGTTTTTTATCTCTAGGAGAGTTTGTCTAAACTTGCCTCCAGAGATACTAACTCTTGGAGATACAGAGATTTGGCAAGCTACACAGAACCATTAATCTGCCCAAGAGCAAAACTGAACTGCTGTGGCAAAGGTCCAGGTTCAGCTTGAAACATGTTTTCACCACTGCGAAACACCCTGTCTCTTCTCATCCGCTGAAGAGTGAGTGGACGTTCCCAGAACCAGGCTGCTCCGCTGCGTATCACAGATAGTTTCTTTTTTTTCTTTCCTCCCAAGTACACATCTTCTCCTAGCAAAAAGGCCGTGCATTTCCCTGGTGCTGCACTGAAGTCTCAACTGTAAATTTCAGAAAACCCCTCAGTTTATTCCAACAACTGGTATGAGCCCGAGCCTCAGTTTGTCTGAAATCACCCATCCTGAATTCTAAGCTCGTTTTCTGTTGATGTGTACCATCGAAAACTGTGCTAAAACCAACACTCTCCTTACTACAGTGTTGGCAAACATATAATCTTTCTTCTTTATTTCAAAGTTTTGTTTTAAAATAATCTTGGTGGTTCCAAACTAGACCCCAGGGAAAGTTCCTCCCATCTTCACTTCATCCCTGCTTTTCTCCCTCCTCTCAACCCCCAGTCTCGTTAAACCATTATGTGCCTCAGTACCAATTTATTGTCTTACCATTCCCCTACCTCTTCAACTGCAACTTGGGGCTCTCATCTGAAGAATGTCACCTTGTTGTGCAGAGAATGGGGCTCTTTCTTCAAACTCCACACTATTGCCACACACATTATCCCTAGGGACACACCCCGGCAGGGTAAGCAAGCAGTTCATTCTTTCTTCAAAATCTCCCAAATCCGTTTGCCCACCACGACGCAGCACTGAGCAGAGCTGTACTACTGGATTACTGCCGTTGGAACTTCACTAGCAAATTATTAGACTGGAAATACACTGGTGTTTCAGACTCCCACTTTAAATGCAGGATTAAGGCAACTCTTCTAAGTGCTTCTCAAATCTTCTTTTCAAGCATTGCTTCATTTCATAGTGTAGACTGGCATTAAGCACATTTATTGCTATCTGAACAGTTTCATCTTAAAACCAATTTTTTCACGTTTTCCAAAAGTAACAGGAACTTGGTCCTCTCACATTTCATCTTTTAATTGAACTCTTTCAATCTTGTATTACACTTCTTGACCATTTCACAAGCATTAGTAAATTTACTGTGCCCACTCCTCCTTGTACATTGATGGATGTTAATTGTTCCTCACACAATGCTATGATTACATGCTTTTGTACTAAAAATTCAGACTCCAAAACCTAAATACTAGTTCCAAGCAAAGAAGAGGAAAAAGAACATATGAAATTCAATTCCAAATTTTTAATGGGAAAAAATATGGATAGAAAAGAAGAAATAATTGTGAGATGAACTGATGATTATACATTTTTCAGTGAAAGGAGAATTTTACTTAAAATTCATTTTTAGAAAAAGTGGATTTTCTTAAAATAGCCATGGTGATTGCTGTAAACGGGTAAGTGGGTGTGGCTGAACTCACTTTGTTTTTCCATTCATAAACGTCAGACAAGTAAACTCCGAGTTTCAGAACTATAGCCTGAAGAAAAACCACTCATCTGAATCATCCCTTTTGTTTAATTAAAAAAGAAAATCCCAAGCCCTAGCCCCTGCTCTGTTTGCAATGAATGTCATCATAATTGGCCTCACCTCTAGGGAGGAGAAATTTCAGAGGAAGGGCTGCGGGCTGGGTTTGTCTTCTAACACCCTATCTGGAGGATATAAAAGAAGCACCAGGGCAGAGCAGGCACATACTTTCCTCTTCCACACCAAGCTGAATAGCTGACCCTAGCGCCTTCCTGAGCTGCAGCTATGGCTACTTCCTTCGTGCAGAGCTCCTCTTCTACCTGCGGTGGTGGCTTTGGGGGGGGGGTCAGCGGCAGCTCTCGCCTTTCCTCAGTCCGAGTAGGAGGAACCTGCCGAGCTCCAAGCATACATGGAGGCTCTGGTGGCAGGGGCGTCTCCATCTCTTCAGCTAGGTATGTCTCCTCTGTAGGAGGTGGATATGGTGGTGGCTTGGCTGCTGGGTTTGGTGGCGGTTATGGAGGAGGCTACAGTGGCTTTGGTGGCGGTGCAACATGTGGCTTTGGTGGAGGAGCTGGCTTTGGTGGAGGGGCTGGCTATGGTGGAGGGGCTGGCTTTGGTTTTGACGTTAGTGGTGGCTTTGGTGCTGGTGATGGCCTGCTCTCTGGAAATGAAAAGATAACTATGCAGAATCTGAATGACCGTCTGGCTGTGTACCTGGAAAAGGTACGAGCACTGGAAGCGGCAAATTTGGATTTAGAAGTTAAAATCCGAGACTGGTATCAGAAGCAAGGTCCCACCAGCCCAGCCCGGGACTACACCAATTATTACAAGATAATTGAAGATCTCCGAGACAAGGTATGACATTCATATGTAGATAAATTATAAGAATGCATTAAAATTGTGGAACTACATATTCCATTCCTTTAATATAAACTAGAATAATTACAAAATAAATATTGAAATCCCCACACCCAAGTATATTGTGGTTATGAGCCTTTTAGCAGAAAAGAGTAGCTTTTTCTGAATTTCCAAAGCACGTATGTTAACCTGAAGATGTGAAGTTTGTTGAAATTAAAATGATTGCACTAAAAGTTAGGAAAGCATGGCAAAATGTCTTTAGGATTATCAATATACTTATTTAGTAATCAAAGAGTAAAGAATATGATAGGTAGGCCTCAAAGGCTGAAAAAATAATTCTCTTAGCTACAGATCAGATCAGGTGTTGTACAAACGTATTTTCTAATTATGTTTCTAACTTGTTTTACACAAAGGTATCTCAGCTCTCTGGTTCGCATAGGGTACATGGAAAAGAACTTAGCATTTCTGGGTTTTCTCTATAAAAGCTGTAAGAAATACAGTGTGACCAAAGAGCAAGATAACAAATTGAAATGGCTATTGCAATCCAAAAGGCATGTTTAACCAGTGACATCACAACTGAGGTCCATTTTTTTCTACCTTCTTCTATGGTTTACAGCCTCAGTAACTACCTGCTATGTACTTAGGACCCTGATATTTCACCATTATTCATAGGAACCTTTTTCTGTGTTTCTTAATTGCCAGATCCTTGCAGCTACCATTGACAATTCCCGGGTCATTCTGGAGATCGACAATGCCAGGCTGGCTGCCGATGACTTCAGACTGAAGTAAGTTTACCTGGAGCACATTTGTCTTCTTTCTCCTTGTCTCTCTCTCTCAAAATAATTTTCTCAAGTTTAGCATTACTTTTTTCCTAAAAAACAAATTTCTTAAGTCACTGATGGACACATTTTGAAATTATGGATAGGTATTTTTCCTTGGTAACTTCTGATAAAAAAAACCCTTGCAAACTGAATCAACGTGATGAAGGATCAGTTCGGAATACAAATCGGACAGAACACAGTGTCCAGATCTGTTTACATAATAAATTCTAGTTCACGTCTTTATTTTTCAGTGATGCTCTTCACTATTTTTACTAGCCTAAATCATAGTGGAAAAGAAGATAGGAATAGGTTGGCATTTTCACTTCAAAGGAACACAGTGGCATGAAGAGATCGTTCCTCAGTTGGAGCAGTTCTCTCTTAAAGAGTCTGAAATTTAGAAAAGAAAGACAAAGAGTAATTTGGGGCTTAATCAGCTCATGGACTCAGCAGTACATCAGACACTGCCGAAACGATGATAAAGATACTTGTGCAACTGGTTTATCTTGCAGTGATGTACCTGCAGATTTCTATTCTCTCCTCTAGTGTCCTAGGCAGAACTGGGCAATCTGTGCTTTTCTTCACACCAAATTTGAGAGGACACTGCAAATGCACTGTCCTGTGTGACAACTCTTCTATTGATGCTGATCGTCATTACAGGTTTTGCTAAGTGAAATGTCATGTACTGCTCAAGAACAAAATCAGATGGCAATGCATGTACTTTCATATGCCACAGCAGAATGTTGGAAAAAAAGACCTTTACTCCTTCTACACTTCCTTTCAGTCTATATGTTTTCGTTTATAGCCCATTGTTCCTCCTACATTCAATATAAAATTTCACAGCTCTACTGAAGAGGAACTTGTACAGATTCTAGTGCTTGTTTCCTTTTTAAACTGCAGATATGAGAATGAGTTGTTCCTGCGCCAGAGCGTGGAGTCGGACATCAACGGCCTGCGCAGAGTCCTGGATGAGCTGACTCTGTCTAGAACTGACCTGGAGATGCAGATTGAAACACTGAAGGAGGAGCTGGCTTATCTAAAGAAGAACCACGAGGAGGTGAGTCTATAACGGCGCAGAGAGGAAAGTACTTCCCTTTGGAATTTCTGCCTCTCAGGTGGGGAGGGGAAAATCCAAATAAAAAACCCAGAATGACAACATTACAACTTAATAGGAAGAAAATTGTAATATTCAAAAAATCCAGTGTCTTCTGACAAGCACTCCTCTGATTCCAAACTGTCCAGACCTATTAGTTTCAGTTTGACATTCCTAAGCACGACGGGTCACTGAGATAGTTAAGCTGAGTAAAAGAAACATAGGTATGAGCTATGTATAAACATGCATGTGTTGTGAGTGAGTGTACAGAGAGTAGAAAAGCACGTGCAATGAGAGACAAAATTTGATAAAACATTTTTATGTGTGTTCCACCTATGATACCTGATAATAAAAGTACTGTGTACCACTGCACGGATTGCTGATGGAAGGAAGTATTTGAGAAGAGAGAGCTCAATCTTTTCCGTGTCCTCTGCCTTCTGCCCATGCAGGAAATGAAAGAGTATTCAAACCAGCTAAGTGGAACAGTCACCGTGGAAATGGATGCGGCTCCCGGCATCGACCTGACCAGAATTCTCTCTGAGATGAGGGAACAGTATGAAGCTCTGGCTGAGAAGAACCGTAAAGATGCTGAGACTTGGTTCTTCACTCAGGTATAGTTACACTAACCAACAGCAAACTGATGCATTGCCTCATTACTACTGCCCCAGCAGATGGGACGGGCCCTCCCTTTCTCAAAAGAATTAATTTTTTTTTATACAATATGTATGTTATTTTACAGTTGTTTTTTCTTTCAGACTGAGGAGCTGAACCGCGAAGTAGCCACCCATACACAACAGATACAGACTGGCAAATCCGAGATCACGGAGCTGAGACGCTCAGTCCAGAGCCTGGAGATTGAGCTCCAGTCGCAGCTGAGCACGGTATGGAGCTGTCCCAAGCCCATCACAAGTCACTACTAGTAGACTCTCCCCTTCCTCCCTCTCTGTCTTGCCTCTCCTTGCACTCCCCCTCTGTGGGACAAACCTGCATGCTAACGCATTCCAACATTATTCCACTTATTCCACTTCAGAAAGCTGGACTGGAAGCCAACTTGCGAGACACAGAAGCACGATACTGTGCACAGCTGGCACAGATTCAGGCCCTCATCACCAGCGTTGAGGAGCAACTGAGTGAACTTCGAAGCGACATGGAGCGTCAGAACCAGGAGTACAGAATGCTGATGGACATCAAAAGTCGCCTGGAGCACGAAATCGCCACGTACCGCCAGTTGCTGGAGGGCCAGGACTCTCAGTACGTTACTATATGCAAATCCTGTGATGATTTGATAAGGCTAATAACATGACGCATTGTAAAGCAGCAATTTGTGGTTGCTAAATTGACTCAAGATTACTAAATTACATTCACTGCATTTGCAGCCTTTTGAGTACTGGCAAAACAGACGCCCGGCAAAGTCCCAGGCATTGCTGTGGCTCCAGCTAAATCTCCAGATCAATTGTGCTGATGAATTGAAAATATAAATGCAACCATTTTGACTACACTGAATTACAGAAGGCACCAGACACCATATGTATGTCTTATAGAATCCTCTTGTTGCACTGGAATAGTAGCCTTCAGCCTGAAATAACCTATAAAAACCTGTTCTCAGTATTTCTTTAGCTCTTGGTTTTCTACACTTGTGCACAGAGGTGAAAATACTCATCACCACACACCAGTACTCTCAACTGGGAAAGAACTTGGTACATACCACAGCTCGCTTTAGTAAAATCTACATTTTAGTGCCCATTTCTCATATCTGATCTACCTACTTTTGATTTCTGAGGAGGAATTAGGTTGTTTCTAGACTATGCATTTTGAGAATAAGAGGAATATATAGAGACATATCAGGACCAAGAACTGGTCTGACTGCTGTTCGCATTTCCTACCGAGTACATACAAGCAGCCTTCGAAGCAGAAAGCACCTTCACAATAACACCAGTAACAACACCCCCGAGAAACAACCCATGGAAAGCAGCAGTGTGGAATCACGGCTATTCACACGCAGTGGTTCCTAAACGGATCAACGGTTTCAGTGGACATGGTCAGTGACGGTCATTAATCAAATTTTCCTTCTTTTCTACAGGCTGACAGTGAACCCTAAGGATGGTAAGAAAAATTTTGATTTAAAGAGGGGCTGAAATGATTTGACAAAATAGGATTAAATAAACCTATCTTTTTCACTTAGGATTTCTTCTTGCTAACACAATTTACATCCTCTCCACAATGACCACATTCTTTATCATTTAGAGATCAAAATATAATACTTTATCTTATTTTATGTGCACTTTTGAAACCAGTAGCTTGCCAAAATGATTGCATGAACTCCTCATGGGATTCTAAAATATGGAAATTTCTCAAAGATTCCCAAGTTCCTCTGCTGATTCACATAACATACAAGCTACATCCAAATCTGACATGTGATGTGCACTCTTAAGATTTACTGGATGAGGACCACTAGGGAGAGAAGATAAGATGTAAAGGCACTTCCCCCTTTGACATGTGAAAAAGATATTGTGAGGAAACAACCCTACAAACGCACCGCACAGCAGCTCTTCAGTGTGTTAGCAATGCATTTTTTTCCTCTAGTTGATTTTTTTTTTTTCCCCTCCTACAGCTTCATTTGTGAGCAGTGGAAGAGTTCGCGCGGCCGTGTAAGATGATGGAAAATCTGCTTCTGCTCGCAAAAGGAGATTCCAACAAAGAACTACTGAGTCCCCTCTTGTGCATGACACCATATAAACCCACTGCAGCCTACACACTGGCTAATGCTAAGAGAAATAGCCTTTTACTTTTGCCAAATCACAAGAATGTAATCGAAGAATGTGCAACAGCTTGATGTCTTTCCTTAAATTTGCTCTCCCTTTTCACATGATTGTTTGGCTCTACGTGTCAGAGATGACAAGCTTGTTTCCTGTCAGTAGCTGTATAGTTTCCTTTCAAAAGAACCTACATAATAAAGTTTCTGTTCTGCTTGTGCAAATACATCCCGTCTAATGTTGTTTTTTTGAAGTCAGTATTACACGTGACCACACTCCCTCCCTAAGACAGTGCTTCCTGTAACCCAAAACAAGAGATGCTCCATGGATAACCACAACAATAACAATAATAACTTTAATAAAAATAACAAAGATGATGAACTGACAGACACAAAGAGCCATTAGATTCTCCCAGGAATCTGAAGCTATTATTGGTAAAAAAATTAGAAGATAACGCAAAAAATCCTTAAGCTCTTTGTTCTGAATTCCAAGTGCCCAACATGACTACAATTCATGCACAAATAAAATGCACTTCTGAAAAAAAATCAGTATTTTTCCATATATATACTTATGTTCCTGCACTTCCTTCAGCAAACAGGCAAATTCCCTCAGCTCTTGAGGAGGCCCTAGGCGAGGTCCAGGTGAGATGAACTGTTCATGCAGAGTTTTGCTGTGACTGTTTTGGTTTTCACACGTAAGGAAGGAACCGACCAGCCTGTGTCATCACTGTAGCTGCTGTATTAGCAACACTGCCTTTTCTCAGCAGTAGGTTAGTCTGAAAATCTACGCTAGTGTCATTGAAGAGACCTGCTTATAAAGATTTAAGAGGCTAGCAAATCTCAACTTCAGAAGCACACAAAACATTTACATAAATGCTGTATTTTGCTAGTATAATCTGTCTGGAAAATTTGTTATTAGCCTCATCACTGGGTAGTTCAATCACACAACAGTATCTACAAAAATGATATCACTTATAGAATTACGTATTTTATTTTCCTTTGAGCCTCCCTGGAGTCACTATTTTTCTGTCTTCTATTTTCTGACATTTTAAAAAAAAAGTCTACACTGCTGGTACCAGCCCCACAGTGCAGCCACGTGGGAGGCTGCAGGATCCCGGGCACACCACTGCCAAGGAACATGCACACTGCCGGTGTTCGCACTGGAAAGAACTGAGAAGAGGTTCTTGCAAACTTCAGCAAAGCAACATCACAATCTACCAGAAAATAAAAACCAAACAGTACAAAAGATATTTTTTCTGGATCCAGAAATCAAGTGACTGTTACACGTATCGCTCAGACAGCAAGAGAGAGAATTCTGCAGCCAAAGGCAGCCACTCGTCTGTATTTCAGATGGAGGAGCTGACTCAGCTAGCGATGCTCTCCGGACATTTGCCTGTACAGCGTAGTGTCAGACTATTCTGCCTATGCTTAAACTGCAGCCTACAAACCGAGTTCCGTTTGCTTTTCACGTTCCAACTCAGTGAACCAAGCACGCTCCCAACTAAAGCAGCCGGGCACCAAGCGCTGCCCGGCCCCGCGGCCCGGCCCCGCTGCCCGGCCCTGCCCGGCTGCCCGGCCCCGCCGCCCCAGTCCCCAGTCCCCATTCCCCAGTCCCCAGTCCCCGCCTGCTGGTGCCACCTGCTGACAGCGTTCTGGTTTCCTGCTGGGATCACCGCTTTCATTCTGTACTCGGGGGATTAAATAGTTGACTGAAAACAAGTCCCGTAGCGCCAGCCTGGCTAAGGAGAGCCGTGTCTGGTTTTGAAGTAAGGTTTTTGATCTTTTCCACGGACCCTCAACATGTGTTGATGAAAGCTGTGTGGCATCTTTTCCAGTTTGAAAAGGGTGAGCCTCAGACGAAACACGTCCTATGTGCCAGATCCCCTTTGTTTTGTATTACGTGCCAGAAAAAATACAATTCTGTTTTTCTTGATGGTACGACATTCCATGAAACTATCAGGGAGTAAGACAGAGGCTATTCTGTCTCACAAGCTGTCGGCCTCACTGAGTGAGTGAATCTCACTGAGTAATGTCATGTGAAACACGATTAATTTTATTTCATGTAATATTATGTACAGATGTATGTATTTATATTTCAACGTAATATTTCATAGAACATTAGCTTGATGAACTGTCAGGCTAGAAAATTCAATTTGAAGTTAATCACCATCACAGAGTCACAGAGTGGTCTGCGTTGGAAGGGACCTTACAGACCATCCCGTTCCACCCCCCTGCCACGAGCAGGGACCCCTCCCACCAGCCCAGGCTGCTCCCAGCCCCGTCCAGCC
>Ga0065711_1010000_pt1 | contig 11682 bp, 13 predicted proteins | sample Hoacrofraction12_FD_59098 | JGI IMG/M metagenome (GOLD analysis project Ga0065711, IMG submission 59098) | Hoatzin crop microbial communities from Cojedes, Venezuela - Epithelial fraction 12 v2 (version 2) | ecosystem: Host-associated > Birds > Digestive system > Esophagus > Crop | place... | reverse complement strand
GAGAGGCTGGGAGAGCTGGGGCTGCTCAGCCTGGGGAGGAGAAGGCTGCGGGGAGACCTTAGAGCAGCTGCCAGGGCCTGGAGGGGCTGCGAGAGAGCTGGAGAGGGGCTATGACAAGGGCTTGGAGGGATGGGACAAGGGGGGATGGCTTCAAGCTGAAAGAGGGGAGATTTACACTAGATATAAGGAAGACATTTTTTGCAATAAGGGTGGTGAAGCACTGGAACAGATTGCCCAGAGAGGTGGGAGATGCCCCATCCCTGGGAACATTCCAGGCCATGTTGGAGGGGGCTCTGAGCACCCTGATCCAGGTGAAGATGTCCCTGCTCACTGCAGGGGGGTTGGACTAGATGGCCTCTAAAGGTTCCTTCCATCCCAAAGCATTCTGTGATTCTATGATTCTATATAGGCAATATTTTTTTAAAAGAAAACCTTCAACTTCTTCAGTTATTTAGTTAAAAAAAACTCAAAACCCAGTCCCATTTGTGCAGAGTCCCATTTCTCTCCAATTTCTTTCTCTAGAATGAACTGGGGAAAGAGGTCAGCAAAGAGCCCTGCCCTGCGCCGAGTGCTGCACAGGCACTGAGCACAACCGCGCCTGAACCCGGGGAGCGCGCGCTGCTTCCGCGAGCAGGTGAGCGCGGACAGGAGACGGACAGAGGAGGCCGAGCTGGGCATCGGGATGACGAACAACGGCTTCAGCTTCCCCGTTGCACACTCATGGTCAATCTGCAGAAGTCATGCGGAGGACTTTTTGTGTGATGCTCTTTGACTTAGCCAAAATACCAGAAAGCATCTATTGCTTGGTTTTTGTTTGGGTTGGTTTGTTGGTTTTCCCAGATGTCTGTATTTTGTGTCTAGTGTGATCAGGAGAAGGTGCCTTTTCTTAATTCCCAGTAGTCTGCCTGAGAGATACTGAGAGCTGGCGTCCATCAAGCCTGAGCTGCCGCGTGCAGCTCTCCTTTACATGGAAATGTTCTCGCTGACTGCACCAGATCTGACCATTACAGGCTCGAAAGCGAGAGAACAGGACAACACCTCTTCTGCTATCATTTCACCATCAAAACCGGTAATCTTCTTGCCTCCAAATTAGATATTTCTCGATCTGGGGCACAGTGCTTTGGGCAGATATTTATTGTGTTGTTTCTATTCCCTGCTACTTTCCGTTTTTTAGATAGGACAGCAGAAAAATTAACCTTTGTGGTTGAATCAGAGAATTATAAAATAATAGAAAGCCCACGTGGGAAGGGACCTTGAAAGATCGTCTGGTCCAATGCTTTGTGGGAAGGGGAGCCTAGATGAGATTTTCTAGCACCCTGTCCACCCACGTGTTGAAAAGCTCCAGCGAAGGGGACTCCACCATGTCCCTGGGGAGTTTGGTCCAGTGAACGATTGTTCTCACTGTAAAAATTTCTTTCTTTTATTGAGATGAAACCTCTCCCAGTGCAGCTTGTACCCATTGCCCCTTGCCTTCTCCATGGGGCTCCTTGTGAGGAGAGAGCCTCCGTCCTCTTCGGAGCCACCCTGTAAGTACTGGAAGGCTGTGACGAGGTCCCCTGAGCCTTCTCTCCTCCAGGGAGAAGGGACCTAACTCCTGCAGCCTTTGCTCATGGGGCAGGCTCTGCAGCCCTTTGATCATCGGTTATGAACATGATTAGGCTGTGGCCTAAATTTCTTATTTCTGCAATTCCTTATTTCTCCTTCACTGAATTGCTGCCCTGTGTTGGTTTTGTTGGGTGTTTTTTGTTTGTTTTTTTTTCTGCGGTTGCTGTTTTTGTGTTGTGGTTTTTTTTTTTTTTGTGTCTACTCAAACGGTTACCGTGATCTGTCTTTTTAGGAAAGTAGGCAGCAAAATGCTGAAGAGGGCTCTGGAAGTGCTTGCTGCAATAATCTGCAAGTTGGCAAGTTCCTGACAGTTGGTTGCTGTTAGTATAACCTCTTGTGTTGTTCTGGCTGCTTGCGTGACGCAGGAGAAGAATCACTCGTTTCTGCGGGAGCAGGACGTGTTTCATTGGTACACGTGGGAACTGGCCTATTCAGCGCCGTGTAAACACAGCCAGTCCCGAAAGGGAAGCCTCAAAGACTCGAAGTCTCTTCCACGGCCAATTTCAGGCTCTGGAGAATGAGAAAATAACCATGCAGGCAAAAGACCAGTAGGCAATTACTTCTGATTATTTCTACTTCTGCCTGCTTAGAAAACCAGGAAACAGGATTTGCTTTTGAACAATTGCTTTAATAAAGTCCGTCAAAGTTTCACCTTGTTGGAAGATGGGTACTGCTTAAACTGGGAAACCATAGAAATGGTAATCCAAAATACCTAACCTTGATATAACATTATCAGTCTCTAGAGCCTTAAATCACGACAATTGTAGACACCTCTAACTCACCAGTGCACTCGTTTTGCTTGGATCCCACGTCCTCTTCACCAAAAAGGTATTATACATGCTTTTTCAGTTTCATGATGAGAATTAGCATTTACATCCAAATGCGTTGTGAGGACGGCAGTTGGGGCTTGCAGGCAAATGGGGCTCAGGGTCATCTTGGACAGGTTATATCCCTTGCTGTGTGCTTCCCTGCGTCGAAAATCAGACATGGCCCTCTCTTTACATAGCTGTTTTCCATGGGGACATGAAACTGCTGTGTCTGCACGTGACCTCGCAGCGGCTCTGCCAGCGTGGTGGGATCCCCTGCCACAAGGAGCCGGGCTCGTGGGTTTTGCCCCGGCATCCTCCCTGCTCTCACCGTGGGGGCTGTGACTGAGAAAAGCGATGACGAAGAAAGTTCCTGGTGCTCTCCTGACTAGTGACTCTCCCTGGAGCCGCGGGGTGCTGAGGAGCGTTAGACCTGCCAACCTACTGCACGCAGAGCACGGTTCACGTGCGCGTGGTCAGCAGAGGCAGAGGTAAAAAATCACAGAATCACTGAATGGTAGAGGTTGAAAGGGACCTCTGTGGGTCACCCAGCCCAACCCCCTGCCCAAGCAGGGTCACCTACAGCAGGCTGCACAGGACCGCGTCCAGACGGGTCTGAAATATCTCCAGAGAAGGAGACTCCACAGCCTCCCTGGGCAGCCTGTTCCAGGGCTCCGTCACCCTCAGAGGGAAGAAGTTCTTCCTGAAAAGAAGTGCCTGCACTCCCTCCACCCCATGCCCCCCGGCACTGCTGCTGCATCCAGCCACCATAGCGAACTGAGGGGCTCAGCCCTGCTCCAAGCAGGTTTCTGGTCTGCTTGGCATCCTCCCTGCTCTGAGCTGTGCAGGGTATTGCTCGGCCCCAGCCACACCTCCAGATCCCTTAGTTCAGCGCAGCAGGTTAGCCTACCACAAGGTAATCATCAGAATTACCTTTCCCTCGGCTTCCTTTGAGATTCAAGCAGAGAGGAGACGCTTAAGAGAATCCTTGACCTTCGCGGGTCTCTTATGAATCATTAACCTAGAAGATGGATAGGGGAGAAATCCCGCAGCCTGGCAGTGCAGCTCTTGCATTTCATTTCTGTATATCTCTACTTCAGCTGCTGTTCTGCTCTTTTTTCTGGCAGTATAACATTATTGCATGCGGTGGAAGCGTAGCAAAGGTCAGCTTTCCCATATATCTGTTCAGTTTAACAATCTCTGCCCTTTATCCTCGCACATTTGCATAATGTGTATGTAATGGAGGTGCAAAATCCTGCCTTCTCACGCCAGAACTTGCAAGTGAGTTTGTCACAGTGTCCAATTCTTAAAAGAAATAATGTTGTACTAATGTGTAACCTTTGGGATTCGCTCTGACAACACGTTATAGCATGGCAGAGCTTTACATTGCATCATTAATTTTTTTTTCTTTTTTTTAAATGTTACATGCTTTATTTTGCTCTTAGGTTGAAGAAAACACTTCCCTTGCGACAGGGCTTTCACAGAGCCTCCCCTGAAGGGAGCGCTTGCTGCCCAAGGGCACAGGTACATTCGACTGAAGCTTTCCTGTTTGTGGAAAAGATTTCTGCTGTATTTCAGTGCAAGTCAATCCAGCAGTCGCTAAGCATTGCCTTCCCACGTGAGCTGTCTGATGAGCAGTCCGGTTCCAAAGCAGCCTTTGGGTGCTTTCCTTTGAGCAGGTCTGCTAAAGCACCTGATTCATCAGGCTGAATTGGTGGTTACAAAACCAGAGCCCCTCTTTTGGAGGTGCAGGGGGTACTGGTACTTCAACACTGTCCCCCAGTGCCCGGCGGGCTGGGCCGCCCCTCGGCTGCATGCTGATGCCGTGGGCACGGGCAGCACCGCGCTGCACCACGGTCTCCTGGCCACCACCAGCCACCCCTGGCACCGGCAACCGTCCTGCCCGTCCTGCTGGGCACAAGACCGGGACCAGCCAAGACCTCTCCCCGCGCTGACAAAGAGCAGGGCAGTGTGCGAGGAGAGCAGTTTCTGTGAGAAGGTCCTGGCACTGCCAACCCACAAGCCAGGTGTGCCCCATGGGACAGCTGTGCCCTCTGGAAATATTCAGCAGGAGGCGAGGCGCGGTGTGAGCCCCTCCCGGTGCACAGCTTTGCTACGTGCGTGAGAAGAGAGCTGAACACCAAGAACAGAAAGGTGTTCAGCATTTCCCTACATGTGACTCAACACGGAGTGCTGCCTAGACGTGAAATCATTTGGGGAAATGCAGAAAAAAGACAGAAGGCGAAACCGCAAAAAATGAGGTAAGGAACACAGAAGAAGGGACAGAAACGTGGATCTTTCCAGCAGTGAGGTTAATAATGAATTTTCTGCTCCTGATCTGAAAAATGGAGAACAGCTGCTGCTGACAGGAATACCTCCTGAAACGAAAAGAAAAAGGTTTCCCATTGATTTCCTCCTTGATAATTACGCATACCAAAATGTATCACCCACAGTCACTAATGAGCTAAGCCGGGCCGCGTGCACATGGCCAAAGTCAGAGACAGGCAGGCTGCAACAGCAGTTCTCTGAAGATACGCTTTCCTGGAATGCAGCATCAGTCCTCTCCGGGCAGGCAAAGGTGGATGTCTCCGGAGTGGAGTTTTGTGTGGGTGTCGTGGACACAGGGCGTGAGGAAGCCGGGCACTCACGGAGCACCCGTGAGGGTGCTGGGCTTGAAGGAGCAGAGTTCTGCTGGGGCACAGGCAGCGTGCTCTGCGCGGGCACAGCTTTTCCCCGCGTTGTCACCTGCCCACACTGGCTTCCACCAGCGAGTCCTTGTAGCTGCTGCTTTTCTGGGTCCGGGGGACAGCCCTGCTCAGCCGAGGGCAGACGTGTGGCCCTTGCTCCCTGCTCTGTCCTGGTGCCAGGGCCACGGGAGTGGTGCTCGCTTCTTGGAGCGCCGGTGGCAAGTTCTGCTCGAAAATGATGAGTTGTGCTTAACTCCTTCTGCGCTGCGGCGATGGCGTGGGCAGGCTCAGTCGCGGGGCCGTCGGACGGCAGCCCCAAGCAGAGGTGTTAGAGGCACTGCGACAGAGATGGAGTTCCTGCTCCTAACTGTCATTAAAGAAGTCACTGTACATTAAAAAGTTCAGAATGAAAGAAAATGTAAATTTTTATGTGCCAGAGGTTATCCAGAAAGTGCGAAAGGGAGAAAGTAAATATTGAAGGGGTCATTAATTTTAAAAATATCTCTGTAAATCTGATCTCTGGATTCAAGGAAACACTCATAACAGGAAGGTCATGGCAAGTGCTCGTGACAACCTTTGCTGTCCTGGTGGAAACACTCTCGGGGAGGCCGAGGAAATAGTCCCGACCTGGCGACCCACGGCTCTCCTCTGGCTCCCAGGGGCTCCCTGCAGCCTGGGGAGGCCTTTGCAGGGTGCCGGGGCGGGTCGGTGCGGTGATGGATGCAGCTCCATCCCCTGGCATCCCTGGGGAGTCAGGAAGTGCGGGGCCTTGGGATCTTCTGCCTTGAGGGCAGCTCGGCTTTCTGCACCTGCCTCTGCTGTTCCCAGAAAATAGCACCCCACCTCTGCCCCCCAAGGTAGACAAACCATCCAGGGGAAAGCAGGGGGTCTGCGCACCTCATGCTGCATTCACCCATCTGCTTTAGTTTGGATACTGATGGTGGGGCAGGACCTTTGCACCATCTGCAGCAAACAGCTGGGGGGGTGCTTGCTGCCTGCGTCCCTCTGCACTCGCACTGTCACAATATATCTGCTCCACCATGGTCTGCTCCATGGCTGCAGGGACAGCCTGCCCCACCACGGTCTGCTGCATGGTTGTAGGGACAGCCTGACTATGGCTGCAGGGACAGCCTGCCCCACCATGGTCTGCTGCATGGTCGTAGGGACAGCCTGCCCCACCATGGTCTGCTCCAGGGCTGCAGGGACAGCCTGCCCCACCACGGTCTGCTGCATGGTTGTAGGGACAGCCTGCCTATGGCTGCAGGGACAGCCTGCCCCACCATGGTCTGCTCCAGGGCTGCAGGGGAACCTCTGCTCTGGCGCCTGGAGCACCTCCTGCCCTCCTTCTGCACTGACCGTGGGCTCTGCAGAGCTCTCTCTCCTTTCTCTGGCTGCAAGATGCCCTTATGCAGGTATTTTTCCCCTTCTTAACTCTGTTATCCCAGAGGCCCTACCACCATCGCTGACGGGCTTGCCCTTGGCCAGCAGTGGGTCCGTCTGAGAGCCGGCTGGCACTGGGTCTATCAGACATGGGGGAAGCTTCTGGCAGCTTCTCACAGCAGCCACCCCTATAGCCCCCCCCACCAAAACCTTGCCACGCAAACCGAATACAAGTAACAAAGCAACAGAACTGGAAAAGCTGGGCGTGTGCAGAACACAGACTGCTGAAAATCAGCTAAGACTTCTTGCAGGCATGCTCTCCGTGTTTGGTTTGCAATCATGTGGAGTGAAGAGCCGATAAACCGCCAGACCCAGTGGAAGTCCTGGAGAAACGAAATACTCTGGTACCGCATCCAGCTCCCGTGCTCGGCGAGACCTGGGGGTCTGGGAAAGCCGGTCTGCACCGCGTGCCCGCTGGGATCGCTAAATATCGCGGCATCCTGCTCAGCGAGGAGAGGCCAGACCCGAGGGACTGATGCTGTAAGCGGTGAGCCATGGTGTGAACCTTGGCACAAACCATCTGGCTTGTGTGGGTCGAAGGACGGAGGAAGGCAGTGGTGGCTGCTGCTGCTGGCCAGCCCCTGGTACCCCGATGCGTGCAGTGGGACTGAAATCTCTGCCTTTGGAAAGCAGCAGAACTTCAAGATGTTTTGGACACTTTCGTTTGCTTGTTTGTGTCAACTTTTTTTTCCCCACTTAAAATCTCTTATGGCATTTTAATTGCAGAGTCCACAGGCACGAGCGGAGTTTGACTGCAGGTCTTGTGGAGTACAAGGGCAAAAGGCGAATGGGACTGGGCTGCTAATTGCCCACAGCATTTATCTGATCTCAGCCTGCCCCTTCGGCCCTTCGGGCACGGGACCTGTCTGGTCCCTCCCAGGAGCCTCCTCACCAGGGCAGGGAGCAGAGGACGTGTGACGAGGCGAAGGAGAGCTTTTCTAACCCACCAGTAACAGCAAACCTGATTTGCTCTCTGTGATGGGGAGGAAGAGCAGCACTTCACGACAGCCGTGTTACTGAGGTCTTCAGTGCAAAGCCCTCGTGAATTCTTAAAATGTGCAGCGTAGCCTTGGAAGAAATGGAAAAACCCTGCTCCCAGTTGAGCAGAGGCTCCATCCTCCTGGCCAGGAAAGTGCCCAGCCAGCCTGCCTGTGCCCACGCACTGCAGTGGTCTGACGCTGCGGGGAGCTTTTTTAATAATGAATGACAAAGCCTGGATCATTAGGTGAAATCTCATTAAGAATCTGTCAGCAGGACTCTCGGATGAATCCCGTGCTTGTGTGCAGCGTATGCACAAAGGAACCGGGCTCTCCTGTGCTGTGTGCCAGAAGATAACCCTGCCTCGAAACTCTTCACCAGATGTACATGTCCACACTGTTAGCTAACTCACTTGCATTTACTTGCTTTTTGAAGTGTATTTATTTCGCTGTGGGTTTCTTGGCCGCCCGTTGCCCTCCAGCCCGCAGGACCTGGATGCTCCCAGGCACCCGCTTCCCGGCCGGGTGGGCTCCCCCGTCCCGGGCTGCTCCCCGGGACTCCCTCTCCAGCCAGCTTGCCCAGAGGTGCAGGAGCGTGGCTGGGGAGCCAGGTCGTGAGAGATGAAGAGAAGTCTCTTTTCCTTCGGAATTCAGGCTAACGGTCAGCTGGAGCCCAAGTTCTATTTCTGGACCGCCTGTGCCCTGTGTTCCTGGCTGGTAACTGCTCTGTCAAAATCACTGCTGTCTTTACAGACACCTTGGCTGTTCTTGGGCATTGGCTGCTCCAGCAAGTCCATCCCAGTAACTCCTGCTGCAAGCCCAGCTGGTCTATGGGAGCCAGAGTACATATTTTGGGTTGCTATTCTTGATGTGTAATCTTCGAGTAATAGTCTCACATAAATTGTCTCAGCAATTACAGTTACAGTCTGTATTATCTATAGCTTCATTTTCTTTTTTTTGTCTGCCTTTTTTTTTTAATTTTAACTTCTGGAAATGCATATTCAGCCCTCGAAGCCGTCTTCTGCTTTTACCTGACAGTTAGAGGGTCCGGAGGGGTCAGGTATCCCCTCCCGGTACTCGCAGAGCACCCGCACGCCGCTGGCCTGCGTTGGTGGGCTCTGTGTGTGTTCATATATCACAACGGGCTGTTAAATGACACCGTCAGGCTGAGTAACTTGATGACACTGGCTGCGGAGGAAGATCTGGTTTGTGTTGGGTGTCCTTGTTTTCCCGGAGCGTTCCCTGGCACTGCCACGGTGAGGATAAGCTCGCCCGCCAGCCACGGCGCGGTGTGCGGCACAGCAGCGTTCCCGATCACCCTGTGCTGGTACGGAACACCCGAGGCTGAATTTAGGTCTCTGATCTGAAATATGCCCATGAGTTTGTAAAATGTAACGTTTTGAAAATATCATCAGTTTCAAAATGCACTCTCTTCTTGGAACACAAGGAAAATGAAAAATAAAAAAAAAGAGAAAGAACATTTAACAAATGCAATTAATCTGGAATTACTTGGCAGGGAAGAGCCACCATTGATGCATTTAACAAAAACTCATTAAAACAAAATTCAGACTGAAAATAAAAGATGTTGTGTAATGCAAATAGCACTGATTAAAAACTGTAGCCTCAAGAATTCGGAGCCTAATTAGATAAATCATGGACAAGTGTACATTTCACAGAGATCACTCCAGTCCTGGACATGACCAAATTTTTCAGTAGAAAAATTTCCTGGTGAAGGCTTCAGTCATCACCAGTGTTTTAATAACGTGCACTTCAAAGAGGCTTCCTAGACGCAAATTCCAGTTCAGGCCTGCAGCGGCAGGCGCAGCGCGGACCTTGACGGGGGAAGCAGGGTCACAGACCCCTCCAGGGCTCTGCAGCACCTTTCCATGGTCCCACACAAACCTCCTCAGCCTGAGCGGCTGACCCGAGCGGTGAGGATGCTTGTGCAAGGAGGACATGGCCTGATGAGAAGCAGGAGAGCAGCAACCTGTTGGCAAGATTGCTCTAGGTGGATTTTGAAGCAACGTTGTTCTGCCCAGGGCACGGACAGCGCGGCTTTCAGAGCCCAGTCTGAAGCTGGTTCCGCACTGGTCGAGGCTGGGTTGACCCGGCAGCACCGGGCTGACACAGCACCAGAGGAGCAGCGCTCGGCGCCTGTCCCGTCCCAAGGAACGGGCACCTCGGGGGGCTGGAAGGACGGCGAGGAGCGGACCGGAGGCCGGCGGAGGCAGCCGCTCCCCCGGGAGCTCCCTGGCTGCCCGTGGTGCTCCCACTCCCGGCTCGCGCTGGTTTGGGGGCTGCTGGGGGCTCTCGGCCCGTCCCCCCCACCGGCTGCGTGGGAACGCTGAGAGGGTCACCCCGTCTGCCCGGCTGGGTGCCCCTGCAGCGGCTGCACACGCAGCGAGCAGAAAGCTGTGCCAGAAGCACACGCGTGCACGGAGGCGTGTGCACAGGCACACACGCATGCACACACACACGCATGCACACACACACGCATGCACACACACACGCATGCACACACACACGCATGCAGAGAGGCACACATATGCACACACATGTACACACACATGCACAGAGGCACACACGTGTACACACATGCACAGAGGCACACATGCATGCACACACACATGTACAGATGAGCGCACAGAGGCACACACTTGTGCACACATGCATGCAGAGGCATACACGCATGCACACACGCATGTACACACATGCACAGAGGCACACACATGCACAGAGGCACACATGCATGCACACATGCATGCATACACACGTACAGATGAGCGCACAGAAGCACACACTTGTGCACACATGCATGCAGAGGCATACACGCATGCACACACGCATGCACACATGCATTAACAGAGGCACACACATGCACACACACGTACACATGCATGCACGGAGCTGCGCACAGAGGCACACACACATGCACAAACGTGTACACACACATGTGCACAGAGGCGTGCACAGAGGCACACACGCATGCATACACGCATGTACACATGTGTGCAGAGCTGTGCACAGAGGCACACACACCTCCACGCACACATGCACAGAGGCACACACGCATGCACACATGCATGCAGAGGCATGCACAGAGGCACACACACATGCACACACATGTACACACGCATGCACACATGTGTGCACAGAGACACAGACACCTGCACACATGCATGCACAGACGCACACACGCATGCACACACGTGTGCACAGAGGCGTGCACAGAGGCACACACGCATGCACACACACACTCGGGTAGCGAGACGGGCATTGCACCACAGGAGCCAGCTGCCCTCCTTCCATTATTTTTTTTAAACTGGATTTTCAATTAAGCAATTTATTCCTTTTCTGCAAGAGGAAATAGAAAAGCCTGCCTGGCACGGGGAACCCTTAATTTGGTGCCTGAAACCCTGTGACAGGAGTGGCCTCACGCCTGCCGCGTCCCCGTCAGCTCGGCTCCGTGGCAGATGATGTCTCCCCTGGTCGGGGTGAGGTTTCTCAGCAGAAATCCCATCCCGGCGGTTTCCAAGCTTGCTGCAGCCGAGCCGCACCGCAGAAGCTGCTCTCCCCAAAGCCCCTGGGCTGCTGCCACCCCGCCGTCACCGCTGCCTGCTCCTCCTCCGGCTCTGGGAGACCCACCACCCGCCCCCGGTGCCTCTCCAGGGGTCCCGGGGAAGGGGGCTGTGCCTCACACGGCTCCGACCGGACGGGCAGAGTGTCCTGGCCGGACCCTCCGGGGTCCCACACCTGCACAGCCGTGGCTGTGCCCACCCACGCCGAGGGCTCCAGGGCAGCCCGCCAAGAGCCAGCACCAGGCAGGTGCTGAGGCCCACGCTGCCAGCTGAAAGGTGAAAAAACCCTGCCCCGTGGTCTCCGAGACAGCCAAGGACACAGCGGTGACGGGTCCTCAGTGCTTGGAGCCCTCCGTGAGAGTTCATTTTTCACCTTCGGGCAGTGACCTCTGCAGCAGAATCACAGAATCACAGAATAGTAGGGGTTGGAAGGGACCTCTGTGGGTCATCTAGTCCAACCCCCCCTGCCCAAGCAGGGTCACCCAGAGCAGGCTGCACAGGACCTTGTCCAGGCGGGGCTGGAATATCTCCAGAGAAGGAGACTCCACAGCCTCCCTGGGCAGCCTGGGCCAGTGCTCCGTCACCCTCA
>Ga0065711_1048672_pt1 | contig 11683 bp, 10 predicted proteins | sample Hoacrofraction12_FD_59098 | JGI IMG/M metagenome (GOLD analysis project Ga0065711, IMG submission 59098) | Hoatzin crop microbial communities from Cojedes, Venezuela - Epithelial fraction 12 v2 (version 2) | ecosystem: Host-associated > Birds > Digestive system > Esophagus > Crop | place... | reverse complement strand
GGGGGGGGGTGGGTGGCGGGGCTGCCGGAGCTGGCCGCCCTTCAACTTCGGCTCCCCGCCGCCAGAAAAGTTCGACGGTCTCCTCAGACGCCCGAAAACCCCGTCCCCGCCGCCGCCCGCAGGTGCGGGGCATTAATTAACACATTAACGCGCGCAATGGGATGCTCCGTGCCATAGAAGCTCCGTAAGTCGGAAGAACCTTGCGGTACGCTGGAGGGTGGATGTGTGAGAATACGTCGCTGTCAAGGAGCTCTTCAGCCCGTGCGTTACTCACAGGTTACGGCTGCTTTCCCCTGCTCCGGCAACCTGTTGTATCTGTACCCGGTGCTCACCACGCACTGCTGAAGCCTCCCTCACCCGTTACACGGGCTGGTAGCGGTCTGGGTGGGTGGGGGAGGGCGGCTGACGCTGGTGGTCGCGCAGGAGTTTCGGGGAGGCTGAAGGTGCGGAGCGCGCCGCAGGTTTAAGCTGCTCCATTACCGCAGTTGTGCGGTCATCGCTGAGATTTGAACAACTCCGTCCAGGTGCTCTGGATTCAGGTGGATGGATGAGGAGAGGGAGGCAGGGTATGGATTGTCTGCACGCTTGGTAAAGACTTTATGTTTTGAAAGGTGGTTCCTGTTTAATGTATGAATGTTGCATAATATCTTCGAGTTTGCAATAGTTGGCTACAAAGACTTACAGTGCTATTTTTAAACACAGTAAAAGGGTGGTAAAATCTGACTGCGTGCGTTTTAAATTGCAAACATGCTTGTTCTTGTTAGGACAGAGCTTTTTTCCTTTTGGGGTGGCAGTTTTTATTGCTGCTGCCAAAGCTATCTCTGATACTTTATTTTCTTTGAGAAGGTGGTCCGGCTTCATCACAAAAGTGCTCGGTTGCCAGAGGAAAACACTGTCAGTCAAAAGATTCGCTAGTTGATCTTTACTTACTGGGGACCAGTGACAGCAGAACAAAATCCAGGCACTGAAACTAGCTAGAGACTAGGTTAAGCTAAAAAAGAAAAAGTGTCTCTTTGGATGTGAATTTGACTGCAGCCTCCAAGTGCAGAACAGACATTTCAGCTGGGCCATATGCTTTGCCAGCTTCCCCAGAAGCAGTGGCAAGGGAACTAATTTCTGACCTACAAATCCCCTCCTTTTTATATCTTTCCAGCCCTAAGCACAGAACTGGCAACTGTCAAATCATATGGTGCCTGTCTGTTGTGGATAAATGTCAAACACTGAGCACAAAATTGATTTTCACCCCTCCTTTTAACAAAGCTTAAAGAACCTGTCTTTAGAGAGGAAGGATAGTTTGCTAACACCCACGTTATTTATTTTTCAGGTAAAGTACTTCTGTTTTATAGAATCGGTTTCTGAACGCTCATGGCCAAAAAGATCCACTTTTTACGGTAGTAATAATGCAGCTTTTTAGTTGAAGGAATATTTTTCAGTTTTTGGACCCAAAGCCATTAGGCAAAACAAGAATCAGACCTTCTCCGTTTATGCATATTCTAGTCGTACATAAACCTTTGCTGTAGAGGAAATAAGACTATGGAAGCAAAAGAGCCCTTTCTCTGAATAATAATGTTAGTTAATTCCTTAGCATGCACTGCATTGAGAGACAATTATTCTGATTTGAATTTTTGCTCCATTAACATGATTTCCAAAAAATCAATATTGTAAGATCTTGCTGCGTTAGAACATACAGTGAGAAGGAAAGGCTTAATGAGAACATGTGAATCGTCAAGTAGATTGCCTACAGGTAATTCAGTTATGTCTACCGCTGTCTTTCCCACTAAGGTACTCGAGTATCAATCCTAGAAACATTTCATGCCAAGTAATGCGTCAGGAGAAAAAACACTCAACATGCGAGCTTATGGAGTGATATCACTCCTAAAAGTGTTCTTTCTTAAGTGCTACTTCTGGGAATTATGATTGAGCGAAATATAATTGAAGAGCCTTTATAGAGCTGTAATAAGCCTCAAAATTTCTCTTATCCAAGAATTTTGCTTTTGTAAAGCTGAGGATTTCTTTTAACCTGGCTGTACGTCGTGGTGCATGTTTAGGATCATGCCTGTCCATCCATTTTTGCCAAGCTTATCACCACTTGGCACAGGAGTGAATGTAGTTAATGCTCTGGAAGGAATTACTCTTAAAAGGTAGTTAAATATATGAAATATTCCTAGATACCCTCTGTGTGAAATCTATTTCATAGATCTTATTTTCATAATGCATTTTCCTGACAAGAACTGCAAACAAAATAAAATCCCTTTAGGTGTTAATCATGACAGTTATGCTGTACTCTCCCTGGGAAGTTCTTTGTAATGGAGACAAGATATTGGTGTGTTGATCTGTATCACTTAAAATTATGTGGCATTTGGGCCCATATTACTCTGCAAACATAGTGTTAGGTGCTCACTGTTATCCTAGTCCAGATGGGGTTGTGGTATAGTTTCATATGTCCAGGTTTATCCAGATGAATGCAGATGCTAACTGCTATGCTGTGGAGTTATTCACAAGGTCAAGGTATGTGTTAGTGCAAAGTGGTAGTTTTAGATGTGGCCCTTTTGTAATAAAATCAGCATTTGATTTTCTGAAATTGTAAACCCAGCAAACTCTGTTCAAATACATTGGTGTTTGATGATCAGCATCTGTTTCTTAAAAAATCAACTCCAGTTCTCTTTTTATTTCTGTATTTCAAGAACCCCTTAATTCTAGGAAGTTGAATTAGTAGAATATTCAATTTAATAATTTTAATTAACCCAGATGCTATGCTGATTTGTTTATAATATAAAGTAGCATATTAATGTCTTGCATGGTAACTCTTGGCCACTCTTATTATTTTCCTCCCTCCCATGTAATTTTTTTCTGCTCTTGCTTCAACATCCCTCAGTCCCCAGAAATCACTAGATTCAATTTCTATTGCTATTTTCTCATCAGCTAGCTTCCTGTGTTGTGTCATAGGAATAGTCATAGCAAATCAGATCAGTAAATTATATGAGATGTTTCAAAGAAAATGGAACGAAACCTTGTATTAAGCAAGTACAGACTACCTTGTGGAGGGAGAAGGCATCTTACCCAGGATGAATTCTTCCCTTTCCCTCATTGTTATTTTCCTCCTGTTCTTTTTCTTGCCTTCTTATGCATCATCTGTCAAGGCGGGTCCTACCAGCCTGGCACATTTTAAATAAAAACAATTCTCTGCTTGATTGTTTTCTTCAGCTCTTTCACTTGCATTTAGATTTCCTCTGTGCCCTGATATTATTAAGCGCTTCCCTCTTCCAAGTCTAAAGGCTTCATCGTGTCAGGGGTGCTTGGCTCCAGCTGATCCGGTGGCATTGCTGACGGTAGACTGCAGGCGAGGGATTAGGGACAGGCTTGTTCAGTTTTCCTTCTGTATTGACTGTGATTGATGTTAACGTGAGTTTTAGAGTAACGTGCATGTGGTGACTCTGGAATATCAGCTTAATTATTTGGCCCTAGCACTGACTGTTGTCTTTCCCCGATCTCCAGCTATCTTCTCAGTTGCATAGCACCATCCCTTCACTGTGTGTCTTGTGGTAATGAGGAATGGAAAGAATAGCCAGAGATTTATTCTAGGCAGACTAATCACACTGCCCTCTGCTGCTCTATTTCAGCTGAGTTGATTTATCACAATTCATACCGTGTCTACCTATTCTTTAAATAAACATTTTGCAACAGTGTATTTCCCGGTACTGACTTGCAAGACTACTTTGTAAGTGATAAACAAACAAAATTTATATGCCTTTGCTTACTTAAATAATAACAATGACCATTCATTATAGAGGCATGGAAGGTTTTACTCTCTGCTGGCAGCATCCCTAGAAGCCAGATCCAATGTGGCAGCAGCTCAGTGGAGTATATACAAATGAAGAGGAGATGAAATCCAACTCCATTCATTGGACTTTCTCATGGGCCTCAGCAAGAGGTAGTGTTTTCTCTCCTGATGTGGTAACCTCCTTTCAGCATCGCACTCCTTACTGACAAAAATAATTTTTAATACTCCTTCACTGAAGAAAGCCCTTCGGGTTTCAGCTGTTACTTTTGTGATGATTTTCCTCTGCTCTTTGTGTTTGTTTTGCTTTGTCCTGAATTCTGTCAGTAACAGGTGATCTTGCATGTTCATCTCTGGAAGAGACATTTATTTGCCACTTCAGTATTTCACATCATCAGCATATGTGGGCTATAATAATTTTTTTCTACATTTTTCTAGAGTGTAAAATCCCTCTGAAACAATTCAGCAGTTTCAGTCCTAACTTATTTGCCTATATGGTAACCATCTTCTAGAGGCGACTTCTTTTTTTGTCTTGTCTCTAGGTTTATAATTTCAAACTGTTATGGATGAAAAGCTCCTGTACTCTTCCAAGGCTGGCTTCTCTGGAGTCTCAGTTACTTTTCTTCTGCTTCTTTACTCTGTTCTTTCCTGTGCCAGGATAGAAGCTTTGCAAAATAACACAAAGTAAACAAAATCACCCTCCCTGCCCTCCAAGGGCTTGCCTTAGTCTCTGTCAACGGGACAGCAGACCCTGAGGAGAGGGAAGCTTCCCCGTAGGTGGCTGTTGCTTCCTGCAAATATCTTTCTGTCATAGTCAGCTCTCTTTTTCTGTTTCCATGCGTTGGAGAAATACAGAAATCCATGGAGAGCAGGTGGGGAGGAGCAGGCACGTGGCCTACAACTGTAGTTGCAAATCTTATAAGGCTGCAGGAGGCACAGTGGGGTTTGGGCATGAGCTTCAACACTTTCTGCTGTTGCGTGCTCCCGTTTCCCTGGGTTGGGAGCAGACACCTTCATCACTGATGCCACGGGGAGATGTGCAGTAGATTTTCACTGAGGTTGGTTCCCAAGGCACTGGGGAGGAGGAGAACAGGCCAAATCCCCTACTTCTTGTCTGGAGGGTGGAAACTGCCAGGTGACCTGGTCTGAGGCCAGGGTGAGAGCACTGGGAGATGGCTTAGAAGTGTAGGAACTGGCGAGAATTGGGCTGTCTCTAGCTGCAGTATTGGCAAGGCTTTATCACAGGCCAGCAGGAAAGAGCGTCAAAGATTTAACCCTGTTACACAGATTTCTCAGCAGAAATGGGTTTTCTTTTTTGTGGGGGAAAAAGGAGCATCTGTCAAATATTTGTTTTTGGATTATGTATGCAAGTTTGGATGTTTGGATAAAGAAATTGTTTGTTTAGGGATTTTGTTTGTTTGTTTGGATGGATTTGTTTTTTTAGTATGTTTGGATGGATTTTTTTCTTAGGGCATGTGGAGGATTTTATAAAGGGACTGTGGACTTAGCAGACTCTTCACTGTAGCTGGTATGAACTTGATGACTGTATATGGAGAGCCTCAATTTGACAGAATTCCTGAATGGAAGCCTTGTCTTTTCTGAATTGTGTCCTGATAGCAAGTGTTGATTGTTTGAAGAAATCCAGAGACCTAACCTTCAGATTCTACTCCGCTATGGGGATGTGAGTCTGTGCTCCTCAGGCAGCTTCTTCGCTGAAGGTATGTCACAGGGCTGAGCGCCTGTCACAGGACTGCGCTGTTGTTGACCGTGTAGGGCGACCTGAAACCCCAGCCCTGAGTCTGAGGCAAGCCAGGATATATTGCTGTGGCCAACATCGCCCTGTTGCCCCTGTTCACATTGTGGAATGGAGTTGTGGAGTGCTGGGGAGCTCATCAGCAAGGTCTATGTACATCTTCCAGCCTTTGGCTGTACTGTCAGAAGGCTGAGCTCCCCTCCTTTATGAGATTAGTGTGATTTGTGGTGCAAAGATCAGAAACAAGCATGTCTCTTTCTATAGCTGACCCTTTCTATCCAAAGGCGCACAGTTTGTGTTGTTTCAGTGCGGGTGTGGGGGTTCACGGGTCTGCAGCCAGTGCTGGAGCCTGCACCACCCCGCAGCTGGAGGGCATTGTTTCTGAGTGGTGGCAAGCCTGGCCACTGACCAGAGAGGGCTCAGGAGGTCCGACCTACAGGAACATTCTGCTGCCTTGTTGTAAGGAATTGATTAAAGTGGCAATGGATTATTCTTCTAAGAGGTGGATGGAGCTGGATGTGCATGTTCTGCACTGTCCTGGCATGCTATTCTTTGTCTGGGACGTGGCCGTTTTAAAATATCTTTCAAAGTGTTTGCGTGGGAAGGAAAAATGCTTAGTGCACTCTCTTATTTCTGGCTTCTAGCAATTCTCTAAACCTGCAGGGGGTCACTCTTTACCTTTAGATATTCTTTTGATGCTTGTAATTGGTCGTTTGTTCATCTGAGATTGTGTAAGCTTCATTCCAGCTCTGAACTTTGTGTTTTTGTTCTCTCCAGTTCCTTTCTTGCATCTTTGTTTCGAGACCTGACTTGACATCAGTGACTCTGCTGCCTAGATCTTCTGTACCTTTCCTTCATTCTTTGAATGAGACAAGTAGGCTAGTTTTTAAGGGTTTGTCTTTGCCACCTGCCATCAGTCTCAATGACTGGTACAATTTTACCCATTAAAAGTAGTAAAGGTTCAGGCTCACCCTGTGTATAGTCCTCACTTCTGCTTTGATATAAAATACTGTAGGAGTGGTTACTGCTGAAGGGCATTTTAAAACTCTCACTGAAGATTGGTTTCCTGGTTGTAGATGGCTGGTCATTTTAATTTTTTTTTTTTTTTTATATTTTCTTTTCCAGGTTATAGTATTTTGCCTACAGGGATAAACCATGCCTTCTGCTTGTTGTGTGTGTTAGAGGCTTAAATGTTATGGATGCATGCTTTTCATATGTTGAGGCAGAACCTCACTAAAATTAAAGGATTTCGCTGAGTGACATTGATCTCATCTGTTTGCAATAGCGAGTAATTGTATATGAGACTGTTAATTATCAGGAAACTGCTATGCATGCCTATAATGCTTCATATGATTCCCATATTTTGTTTGATTACATGGGTTGAATGAAGGTTACACAATGTACTTTCACATCAGAGTTGGAAAGCAGACACTTTCTTTGCTTTATTAGGACTTTGTTGGTGAAATGATTTTTACAAGATTACTTTAGTAAGGTTTTTTGGGTTTTTTTAAGATTTCGTATTGTCTGCCAGGTATTTTAAGAAGCTGTAGAACATAAATACGTGTGTTGTGTTTCTCACCTCTGGCAACTCAGCCAATTTTAAAAGAACTTCACACATCTGACTAATAAACCAAGCTACAGTTTTGATGTTGTGAACACTTACATGTATACATAACTTCGTTTGTGTAAGACTTTCTCTGAAATCCACTGAGAATGTTCCTGTCAGCAAACTTTGTATATAAACAGGCTTGTTCACAAGGTTGGAGTCAGTTGTATTAAAATTAGCTGGGACAAATGATGGTATGCAGTAGGCAGACAGTTATGCTGGGTTTTGAGATTGTTACCATTGGGCACCCGTATACTGGTGTGCAGAGACTTGTGGTGCCCTATGGTGGTTGTGTTCGGTACAGCTACTGTATAGGTTAAGAACGACTGCCCTGTGCTGCTGCTTTTACTGGGCAATGTCTGCATAATGTGATTCAACCCTTTATTTTTAGCTGCCTAATTGCAGCCAACTGCTGCACAGAACACAGATAAGGCAGCTAATTTTAATATGAAAATCACAGTAACATATTAGGTTCATTGTAAGAAAAATATCTCTTTTTTTTTTTTCCCAGACTTGAAAGTAACTGGTAGATTATTTTTTTTGTACAAAGGTCTTGTTCTCACATGAAGGTCTTATGGAAAAAATACACTCAAAAAAGCAAAGCACAATGAGTATGACAGGATGAGTATTCATGATTCCTCACATGACAGAGATAGTTAATCATTTTTTAAAAATATGTAAGGATCTGTTTTGTTTATGGAAGACATCTCATTTTTAGAATGAAGTTTCAGGCATTTCTGACTGTGGGAATAAGCTTGAAAGCCTTGGAAGACAAATGTAATTCCAGATTAGCATCCTTTAAAATAATGAGAATAGTTGTCAAATCCTTCTTTTCCCATGTGTCAAAATTGCCCCCCTTTCCTCTGATTCAGAATTGGTCTGTGCACAGAGGCAGCTGTAAAACTGTCTTTCCCTACACTCTATAGCCATGGCCTGCCATCATGTCAACTGTTGTTTTTTGTGTTTAAAGTTAGTATTTCACTTGTGCTCCCAAATAGTTCCCACTTATGTAAGACTAGAACAAAAACCTGCTTGCTGCTGTGCACAAAAAAAAAAACCCCAAACTGAAAAATCAAGGTGAGTTTCAATCTGAGCTGAATTTGCTGTGTGACGTTGCTTGAAATAAAAGCTTTTAGTTGTTACTACCCAGGTAGAGAAGTGTGCATTTTATCTCTGCTTGTAACGTGTTTTTATTCTGCTCTTGTTTGTTTTATCCTCATCACTCTAGACAGAGACCCTCTTTTGCCTTTGTAGTAATTTTTTACATAATAAAACTGAACACTATCATTCTGTAAATACAATACATATTGTAGAAACTGGGTACAAATACAGAAAATGTGACTGAAAGAGAATATGTGTACATTTTTTCTAGTATCTCCTTTGGGATTACACAATACTATACTGCACATTATTTAGGGAATTGCCTAGATAGTGTGATCTTTATGTAGATGCTTTATATTCTTGAGCTATTATGTGAATGTTATGAATGCTTTTTTTTTTGTAAATATATTTCCATATTCTTCCACAAAAGTTGGAGAAAACAGGGTCAGAATGTCGGTGGGTGACTAGTCAGTTACATCAGTAAGAACCATTTTTGAGGTAAATTTTGATTTAAAGATATTGTTTTATTTGAAGGCTACTGATGTCAAAGATACTTTTCATGTGTTTTAGGTACCTTTATGTTATGTTATATTATGTTATATAATATTAGGTGGAATATTATATTGTGTGGAAAAAGATGGTTCTGATAGAACCTGGAAAATGTTTTGAATAATTTGCTGGTAACGGTCGTTCCGATCTACTTTTGACTCATACAGATCTATGAAGACCTTTATATTATCAAGAAGTTTTTCTGTTATCCAAGATCCCTTTTAGAAATGCAACCATGTAAAGACATTCCTCATTCAATTTTAATTTTACATTTTGTGACCTGCTGGGTTACAGGTCCGGACTCATCAGAAAGTCCTGTTTTCATCCCCATAATGTGTAGCATGCTATTTTTTATGTAGTTCTTCCCTAACCAACATGTGTAGTATTGATTCACGTGCCTTTCAGAAACTTCTTACATGGATTTTTTACAGTTTTGTAAAAATCATATGAATTTTGCAAAATATCTTTCCCATAAATCTATTTTTTTTGAGAAAATCATTGCTTTTCTCATAAATCATTGTTAGTTCAATGACATAACAGATATTAAACAGTTTTTGCTGAGAGTCAGTGTCAGGCTGACAGATCTATTGTTACTCAAGTCATTCTTTCTAAAAGACTGGTATAACATTAAGTTTCAACCGATTGTCCAAACTTGCCCAGAATCAACACTTATTCCCCAGATGCAGCCTGAGATTGTTCTCTTGCGTCTCATGGTGGCAAGCTACCTGGATTTGTCCATCTGATGAACGAGCTGAAGTTAGTAGTGGCTATCTATTATCTTCCTCAGTTACTCTTAGAATGCAAAATATTTCATTGTATTTGCCATAAGTGTTACCGCTAAGAGATACAGCTCAGATTTTGAAGTCATGATCTTAAAAATGTGCCAGAAAGAGATTTTAAGCATGGCTCCGAGCCTGCACTGGAGCCCACGCTTCCCTACTGTGAGAACCAATGGGACTCAGGCCCAAAGCTCGGCATGGTGCTCTGGGGATTGCCCAAGCCCACGGGAGGACACGCTTTGTGCACCCAGGCAGAGTTTTATCCCACGATTTGCTGTAGCAGGGCCAGGTTGTCAGGAATGTGGTGTTATAGCACATGCACAGCCACGTTCTCCGATAAGCTGATCATAGTTTTCTCATCATCCCTAAACCCAGGACTGACAGCAGCTTATGGCCGAAGTCAACAGCAGGATGTGGATGCATGGACTTGAAATCCTAGGAAATCATAGTGGATAGATAATATAATTTATTAGTGTAATATTTTGAGATACCAGCACGCTAATACGTTGTTATCAAGAAGGTTTTTTTCTGTTGTACATTTTAAGCAGAACAGTGAGATTTCTGTAAAGGAATTTTTATTCTTGGGAGAAGGATTGCGAGATAGTATGGGGGAGGATATGAAATTACTTTTTGAAAATTAAGCGTGTAGGTGATGGAGGCTGGTGTTTGGTTTTGTGTTTTGTTTTTTTTTTTCCCTGAGTTATTGTGGAACTTGAAAGTTCAGTGCTGAATGCAAGATGGGAGCTAAGATTGGGAATAAGCCAAGGCAGACCTTGAAAGTGAGGACAAAGACCCTGTTTGTTGCAGGGAACTGTGGGAGGTATTTAAAGACAGGAGACGTGATCCAGAGAGATGGATTAGTAAAATGACCTTTACCACAGCATGATGAGTGAGGAAAAAAACTGCATTTATCAACCTCAAGGAAAATAATGTTTGAAATAGTCAAGACATGATTTTGGTGCAAGTTTAGATGAATTTAAGCGATGTGACTAGCTGGGAAGGGCTGTTGCTTAACATAGTTGTGCAGAAGAAATCTGTGAGATTTTGCTGTACCTGGGAGCGATGCCCTGGGAAGGGCGTGAGGTGGTGTCATGGCATGGTTTGCAGTCACCACAAAAATAAGTGATTCCAAATAGCATAGTTTGAAACTCTTTCATGGTTTTTCAAATTTCTAAAATTAAATTTATTGATGGTCCATATTCGTCGCACAGAACAAATAGCTTTTTTTGGGGGAGGTTGGGCCATTTGCTAAACCTGGTTTAATAATTTAAACCATAGTTTAATAATTTTGGTTCAGCCAGCCGTTTCTTTCTCCGGGTGTCTTTTTGATTTCCTAATAGATAAAAAAGATGCCTTGCTTTTTAGTTGCATATAACCCCTTTTCCAGTTACATATTTAGTCCTTTTTTATTTTTATACTGCTTTTACTTACTTCAGCTTTTTCTTAAAACATTATTATTATAACTTCTTCCTCGATTGTAAGATTGTATCTGAATGAACAAGTTGTTGGTCACTTCTTGCTGTTTAACGTTCCCTCAGCTGACTTGGCTTATAGCTGTGATGTACTGGAGACTGCTCCGGTATCTCCTTTCCTAGTTTACTTATTTCAACTAGTTGCAAAGCAAACTGTACTTTTTAATAATTGTGACTTGGGTGAATCTACAACTAGACAAGTCTATAAATGCTTCTCCAAACCTGAACATGAAAAAAAGCCCCAAACATTCAGGGCTCACCTGGCAAAGCCTAGCTGTGTTGGTGAACACCCGCTCACATTATCCCATCAGTTACTTACTGAATATGTGCTTATTAATTGGCACGAAGCTGATCATCTGAATCCCTGCTAGCCTAGGAGACATTGGTGATGCTTGTACTGAAAGCTTTCTGTGCAACACAAACTAATGCTGTTCCTCTAATTTTTTTTTTTTTTTTTTACAGTCTTATGGTAAAGGGGCAAGAAGAAAAAACCGATTTAAAGGATCGGATGGGAGTACATCTTCTGACACTACCTCTAACAGTTTCGTACGCCAGGTATGTGTTTTTCAGCATTTAAAGGCCCGTATGGCTTCCTGATGTTAATGTTAAAGAAATTTCCTTTTTTTTTTTTTTTTTTTTTTTTTT
>Ga0065711_1048668_pt1 | contig 11683 bp, 11 predicted proteins | sample Hoacrofraction12_FD_59098 | JGI IMG/M metagenome (GOLD analysis project Ga0065711, IMG submission 59098) | Hoatzin crop microbial communities from Cojedes, Venezuela - Epithelial fraction 12 v2 (version 2) | ecosystem: Host-associated > Birds > Digestive system > Esophagus > Crop | place... | reverse complement strand
GAGTCAAAAGCAGCCAAGTGGTACGCTACAATTGACATCACTAATGCATTCTTCTCCATCCCTTTGGCAGCAGAGTGCAGGCCACAGTTTGCTTTCACCTGGAGGGGCATCCAGTACACCTGGAATCTACTGCCCCAGGGGTGGAAACATAGTCCCACCATTTGCCATGGACTAATCCAGAATACACTGGAAAAAGGGTGAATATCCAGAACATCCACAGCACATCGATGACATCATTGTGTGGGGTGATACAGCAGAAGCAGTTTTTGAGAAAGGGGAGAAAATAGTTCAGATCCTCCTGAAAGCCGATTTTGCCATTAAACGAAGTGAAGTCAAGGGATCTACACAAGGGATCCAGTTTTAGGAGTAAAATGGTGGGATGAGCATCATCAGAACGCAATGAATGTTGTAAAAACGATAGCGGTTATGTCTCCACCTACTAGCAAAAAGGAAGCACAGGCCTTCTTAAGTGTTGTGGGTTTTTGGAGGATGCACATTCCAAATTACAGCCAGAGTGTAAGTCCTCTGTACCATGTGACCTGGAAGAAAAATGATTTTGAATGGGGCCCTGAGCAACGACAGGCATTTGAACAAATTAAACGGGAGATAGTTCGTGCCATAGCCCTTAGTGCAGTTCAGTCACGACAGGATGTTAAAAACATGCTCTACACCGCAGCTGGGGAGAATGGCCCAACCTGGAGTCTCTGGCAGAAAGCACCAGGGGAGACTTGAGGTCAACCCCTGGGGTTTTGGAGCTGGGGATACAAAGGATCTGAGGCCCGCTATACTCCCACTGAAAAAGAGATTCTGGCAACAGATGATGGCATTCGAGCTGCTTCACTATGATTGCCGGTCCTGGGCTGGATGTTCAAAGAGAGGGTCCCATCTACGAATCATGCCACCGATTCTACGTGGAGTAAGTGGGTTGCGCTGATCACCCAGCAAGCCCGAATGGGGAACCCCAGTCGCCCAGGAATTCTGGAGGTCATCATGGACTGGCCAGAAGGCAAAGACTTCAGAGTATCATCAGAGGAGGAGGTGACACATGCTGAAGAAGCCCCACTGTACAACAAGCTGCCAGAAAATGAGAAACAGTATGTCCTATTGGGGGATGGCTCCTGGCGCATTGTGGGGAAGCAGCGGAGGTGGAAGGCTGCTGTATGGAGCCCTACACGATAAGTTACAGAAACTGCTGAAGGAGAAGTTGAGTCGAGCCAGTTTGCAGAGGTGAAAGCCATCCAGCTGGCTTTAGACACTGCCAGTCGAGAGAAGTGGCCACTGCTCTGTCTTTACACTGACTCATGGATGGTGGCCAATGCCTTGTGGGGGTGGCTGCAGCAATGGAAGAGGAACAACTGGCAGAGCAGAGGAAAACCCATCTGGGCTGCCCCATTGTGGCAAGATATTGTTGCCCGGCTAGAGCAGTTGGTTGTAAAAGTTCATCACATGGATGCCCACGTCCCTAAGAGTCGGGTGATTGAGCAATGTCAAAACAACCAGCAGGTGGATCAGGTTGGCAAGATTGAAGTGGCTTAGGTGGATCTGGAATGGCAACATAAGCGTAAACTGTTCGTAGCTCGGTGGGCCCATGACACCTCGGGCCACCAAGGAAGAGACACGACATACCGATGGGCTCATGACCGAGGGGTGGACTTGAACATGGACACCATCGCACAGGTTATCCATGAATGTGAAATATGCGCTGCAATCAAGACAGCTAGGCAGGTAAAGCCTCCTTGGTATGGAGGACAACGGCTAAAATATAAATACGGGGAGGCTGGGCAGATAGTTAACTATGTCACACTGCCACAAACCCACCAAGGCAAGCGCTGTGTTCTCACAATGGTGGAGGCTGGAAACCTACCCTGTGCCCCACATCACCACCCGGAATATCATCCTGGGCCTTGAAAAGCGAGTCTTATGGTGACATGACACTCCCGAAAGAATTGAGTCGGACAACAAGACTCCTTTTCGTAACAGCCTCATAGACACCTGGCCCAAGAACATGATATTGAGTGGGTGTAACACATCCCCTATCACGCACCAAGCTCTGGGAGAACCTACGGTACAACGGGCTGCTAAAAACCACTCTGAGAGCAATGGAGGGTGGGACTGCCCAAACACTTAGCAAAAGCCACCCGGTTAGTTAACACCAGGGGATCCACCAACCAGGCTGGCCCTGCCCAATCAAAACTTCCATGCCCTGTAGAAGGGAATAAAGTCCCTGCAGTGCACATGAAGAATATGCTAGGGAAGACAGTCTGGGTTAGTCCTGCCTCAGGCAAAGGTAAACCCACCCATGGGATTGCTTTTGCTCAAGGACATGGGTGCACCTGGTGGGTGATGCAGAAGGATGGGGAAGTCCAATGTGTACCTCATGGGGATTTGATTTTGGGTGAGAATAGTCAATAATTGAAATTCTATGATGTTAATTGCTAAATGACCCTGTCACTGTCTGTTATCACTGCTAGAGTTATATGTTATGTCAATAGTATTACAGTAAGAATCATCTAACCTAATGAAGGACAGACTTTGATGAAGCTTAGCAAAGCACAGTGGTAATAGGACCGCACCTGGCTGGCTTCAACAACTTGTACCCAGCAACTTCATCAAGATCAACGTCTCCTAACTGTACACCATGGGCACAGGCTGCACCAGATACACCAGCCACCAGCTCTGGATGCAGCATGCAATCATCCAACACCACACATCATCTCTCCTGCCCTGAAAGACTGCTACGACAGAGGAAGCCCAACGTCATGGAATAAATGAACTCAAAGGACACTTTAGAGGGATGGCCCATAAACTAAGGGAATGATATCTGTTTGTATGTATTAAAGACAGGAAAAGTGGTTGTGATCAGCTAAAAAATAGGGGATCTGGGCATGATGTAGATGGTACAGAATAAGGGGTGGATAATGTCTTGGGTTCTGCCAGGACAGGGTGAATTTTTCACAAGACACCAGGAGGGGACACAGCCGGGCCGGCTGACCCAAACTGGCCAAATAAAACAGGGTATTTGATACCATGTGCCATTATGCTGGGTTCTGGGTGGGGGAGCTGGTTGGGGGGCAAGTGAGTCGCGGCTCAGGAGCACGTGGGTCATTGGGCGGTGAGAGTTGCTCTGTACATTTTGCTGTTTGTTTTGTATATTCTTCTTACGAGTATTACTGTCATTACTGTTCACTTCATTTGCTGTTCTGTTGAACTGCCCTTATGCCGACCCAGGAGGGCTTTTCTTGCCTTTTTCTTTCCATGTTCCTCCCCATTCCAGCCGGGGGAAGGGGCGACAGAGCGACCACGTTGTCCTTTGTTTCGCAGTCAGGGAACCACAACACAACTACTTTTCTTCTTTATTCTTTTACAGCAAAAATGTAAAGAGTTGTTTCACAGAGAAACAGGCAGCCCGATAAAGAGAAGAGTTTTGGAGGCCGATGTGTACTTGCTGGTAATATTCTGAATAATTTCTCTGGATTAAAAACTGATTCTCATACACATTTGGGATGTGCTCTGATTGACCATTTCAACAATGACAGAGGCCTAAAAGTTAAGAAAACCTGAGTTACTGATCTCATTGAATTCAGTGTAACTTTTAAGTTAATTGTACTGAATTAAGTAATGGAAAAGAAAACACTAAAAATAAACTTTATTTTTTTGTTTAAATTTACAGCAACATTATTCTTCATTCATGATGTAGACCTACACATTAGGTTTTGAAAGAAAAAATACACCATCTTTAGAGTGATCTGGATAGGCTGGATCTGTGGGCTGAGGTCAATTGTCTAGGTTCAACAAGACTAACTGCCGAGTCCTGCACTTGGGTCACAACAACCCCATGCCACACTACAGGCTTGGGGAAGAGTGGCCAGAAACCCACCCATCAGAAAAGGACATGGGAGTATTGGTAGACAGGCACCAGACTATGTGCCCAGGTGGCCAAGAAGGTCAATAAGCATCCTGGCATGTATCAGAACTAGTGTGGACATCAGGGATAGGGAAATGATTGCCTTCCTGTACTTGGCACAGGTGAGGCTGAATACTCTGTTCAGTATTTGGCCTCTCACTACAAGAAATACATTGAGGTGATGGAATGCATCCAAAGAAGAGCAATGAAGCTGGTGAATGGTCTGGAGCACAAGTCTCATGAGGAGCAGCTGAGGGAACTGAGGTTTTTCAGTCTGGAGAAGAGGAGGCTGAGAGGAGATCTTATCACTCTACAACTACCTGGAAGGTAGTTGTAGCAAAGTGGGTGTTGGTGTCTTTTCCTAGGCAACAAGTGATAGGATGAAAGGAAATGGCCTCAAATTGCATCAGGGAAAGTTTGGATTGAATATTAGGAAACATTTTTTCACCGAAAGGTTTGTCAAGTGTTATAGTATGGCTGCGGCTGGCAATAAAAGGACCATGTGGTAGCCCCTCCCCCCGCTGGGGTGCGGAGGAGGATAGAAAGAAACAGGCAAAAACTGGTGGGTCGGGGTAAGGGCAGTTTAACAGAACAGCAAACAAAGAGAACAGTAACAACAATGATACAGATAAGGAGAATACACAACACAAAAAAGCAGAACGCAGAGAGCAACTCTCACTGCCCGCCGCGCACTCCCGAGCTGCGACTCCTTCCCGCCGCCCTGCTCTCCTCAGCCGGAAAAAGCAACAGATGTTGTATTATGTTCAGACAATTTTGATCCATGTCATGATCTGGATGAGTAATCCTGGTCACATTCTTACTTCAGTGAGATATCTACAGGAAGAGATGCCTCCAAATGCACAGATTTCTAGAGGTCAGAGAGGACGGGTCAGAGTGAACATGTTTCTATGGGGAGGGCACACCTGCATACTGTCTCGGTGGGGCTGCCAGTCCACAAAACTGTATTACAGGGACAAATGCTCCTGCTGAATGAGGAAGTCCTGATCTGAATGGCAGCCTGCAGAACATCTAGCCTTTCCCATCTTCCGCCTCCTCCTAGTAAGCCCACACCTGTCTAGCCCATTTCTACAGAAAATAAGATTCAGGGCCAAATGTGCCAGTAGTAAAACAACAAATATCAGCATTCCTACAAAGTAAAATAGCAATAGATTTCTAAGTCATTTGCCTGTTCCAAATCCCTGTAAACTTTCTGGCATAACTTCCTTTTTTTAATCCCAAAAACTGCAGATACACATACTCCAGGCCTTTCTGTTGACACTTAGGGTCGCACTAGATGACTTCAAGTGAGCATGGACATAGGAATTAACATCTCCATTTGCAGAGATTCTTACTTACTTTTCCATACACTCTGTGAGAGTGTCAGCAGCATCCTCAGCAGTCTAGGATAATATCAACGTGACACCTTGAGTGCCATAGTAATGACTATTTATGAGGTGTGAACTGAATGCAGGAAATGTGATGAGATATAGCCCTTAATTCAAGCTCAGCACATAATTAGGTCTGTATTAAGATCTTACCAAACCTGTTATGAAGCCTGCTGAGGTAAGCAGTCAATTCCAGTAAGGAAAAGTAAAGAACAAAACATAGCTATAGCAGTGAGCTCAGGTATCATTTAATAGTCATTTGTCTGTTACACAAAGCAAGATCTTTAGTCAATTAAAGCAGAACTTTATTTTTCATGTCAGCCAAAACATTAATACTGCCACAGCTTGCATTACAGAAAAGCTTAGGCATTAGACTCCAAAGGGGTGCTATGGCACCAACCTTGCCAGCAGAGAACACAGTCTTTACCCTAAAGAGTTTACAAATAGATAAGACAAACAAAGGGTTAAGAGGCAAGAGAAATAACATAAAAGACAGAAAGTTCATTAATGTTTTGCAGCTGTCGTATTAGCTCCTTTCTTTTTTCTTTGCTTTCTCTTTGTTGACTGGTGATGTTTTTGGAAGATGAAGAGAGAGACAAAGCGGGTGGTGGAAGCAGTGGAAAAGGGATAAGATAAGAGGAAGGGATATGTGGGTGGAAGCTAAAGTGAAGTTGAAGTGAAGTGACTGTGAGGGAAGGGGCAGAGAGGGTTTGAAGCTAACATCCCAGACAAACTATAAATAACAATACACACATATGCAGCACTTCATATCTTCAAAGCATGGAAAAGTATGTCTGATGTAAAATTAGGCTTTTCTTCCATTTCAAAGTATCCAGTATTCAGAAAAGTGTTTATAATAGGAAAATGCAAGTAAACTCTTGAGGACAAAGGGAGTGACAGGAGAGTCTCCAACTGTCAGGTCTCTGTACTGATACGCTTTCATTATTGACAATAGAATCAAGAATCATAGAATGGTCTGGGCTGGAAACGACCTTAAAGATCATCTAGTTCCAAAACCCCTGCCATGGGCAGGGACACCTTCCACTAGAGCAGGTTGCTCTAAGCCCCATCCAACCTGGCCTTGCAATACTTCTAAAATGTAAAGCAGCGTGAAGATCCACTCCAGTGAAAAAAATTCAAACTCCTACCAATCAGGTACCACTTGCTCAAGCAAAAATATATCAGTATTGTCTCTGTGTTTCGAGTATACAGCTGTGATGAATTCAGACTAGTATGACTTAAAGATTCTTATTAAAATTATGAGATTATGGAACAGAGATACATTATGCACCACTTCTGCATAAGTAGAATCCATTGTGTGTAAATCCATGGTATGTCCACATCTCATCTAGCCTTGTAGGTCCATTTACCTCATCTCACAAAAGATATAACAGAATTAGGAAGGATATAACAAAGACAACAAGGGTAATCTGAAGAAAAGGATAGCTTTCATATGAAGAAATTTTGTTTAAATACAAAGGCACAACTTTCAGTATTGGATATCCATGAGACACTGATTGGCACAGTGTGGGTAAGTATGTTGGGGTAGTCATGTATTAAGCCTGAATTAAATAATATTGACTAGTATTAGCTCACAAAAGAAACATGTAAACTGACTTCTCAGGAAAAGATCAGAATCCTTTGACAGTCAGGGACGTAAAATTAAAGGACTGACTTGTGATTCGCAGATTTTCACCTTGTGAATAATCTTGCATATTCTCCAGGACAATAAATGACAAAAGTGGTCAACAGCTACGGGTAAACTGGGACAAGTTTACAAATTTTATCAAAAAAGTTACTAATTCATTCATTACTGGCATAACTTGTTTAAGCCAGCGCGCTTGCGCGCGCACATACACACACAGAGCTGGCATGGGCTCCCATGCTCACACACACCCTGACTTTCTTCCCACTTCATCTGCTATTTGGCTAGTCCAGCTTCATCTTCACTAGTGATTATGCACTCGGACACCCAGACTTATTCTACTTATTGGCAGCATAGAGACACAGGTCCTTGTGACCCACGGTCACACCACACTTACTGTTCTTTGGTTTCACTGAGTCCAGTCTTTCCAGTCCCTGCACCCACGCACGTGGATGCTGCAATCCGTTGTCTGACTGCAGCTGCTGCACCCAGACCCCCATACACACATGTGCACACACTGAAAACAGAGCCTTCACCCAGCAAAAGAGTTAGGAAGGGATTTAACACAAAGATAAGACAGACTGAACTGATAAGGCACAGGGAATAACCAGACAACTATACCCACCAGCAACTGTTTAGACAAGACTGGCCCCTTTTGGCTCCTTACTCTTTGATTTTCCCACACTTGTTCCTCCCCAGTCATCTAAAACCATCCCTTTCCCCACCTTTGGTTCGTCTCCTAGACATCTCATAGAAAGTCCAGCGTAAAACCAGGAAAATGATCTTCCCGTGCATGCCATAATGTGTTCCATAGCCCAGGCAGCAACCCCCTCAGTCCAAAAGGTGCTCTGCCATTGACTCATCTTTCACACCAACACACTGGGTCTAAGGCTTCCCTGGGACAAGTCTGGGAGGTAGCCAGATAGTGTGTCACTTCTTTTGAGTCTTTAATTTGGGTTCCCATGTGACTTTGGGCCTTTGTGTTTCTCTAGGTTTGTAGAGATGGACCTTTTATAGGGTGCTGGCTGCTGGGATTGGCCTAGGGTCTCCCACCTGCCGTTGTTTCTCTGTGGTCCTTTCTGGGAAGGCACATGAGCTTTTATCCCATAATCTAACATATATTGTTTAAAATATGTCCTACAACTTATCTCATAAAAAGAATGCAAAATAAGAAATCGTAAAATCATAAACAAAGGAGCTGGAGAGGATCACAAGCAGTTGTGCAAGCCATTTCCTGACTCAAAGATATACTATATCTGTATTGTTCCACAAAGATGTTTTACTATTTGCTTCCACGTAAGGGGACATTCACAGCTGAACTAGCTTTGCTGCTAGGAAATTTTTACTAATGTTTAGACTTAGCTTCACTTAATTCTGTTTTATGTTGCTGATATTCATGCTGAGCATAGAAAACTCTTTTTTCCCAGCTCCTATTTTTACGTCTTTATAGCCTGCTGTTATATCTCCCTTCAGTCTCTTCAACTCTAGACTAAACAAGCCGAAGTCCCTCAATTTTTCTTAAGAGGTTATATTTTCTAGACCTGTAACCATTCTAGTCATTTTCTTTTGGACCCAGTCCAATTGGTTTGTATCCTTCATGAAGCACAAAGCCCAAAACTGGTCATAATATTGCATCTGGGGCCTAAGCAAAGCCAAACAGAAAGTAACTACTTAATATGTCACTTAAACAATGCAAAGAATGTTCATGTGTTTCATTAGGATGTTTGCCTTGCATGTATATAATCTCCACTGTAAACTAATTTTGTTGATCATTTTCAGCTTGTGATCTGTTATAACCCATAGATCCTTTTCAGCAGCATGTCTGTACTTCTTGTTATTGTTTAAACTTTATACAGTTAAACTTACAGATATTTGATAAAGCATTTCCACATTTCAAAAAGTAATCATAATCTGCAGTGATCATTAAAAGTTTCTCTTCCTTCTTGTTATTGCCTTTAAAATCTTACACAAAAAATGTACTTAGAAATACTAATTACATAACTAAATTAAAAATAGGTTTGCTAAAATGGTTCTTCTTAGAAAAAGGACAAAAATCTGTTTAAAGACTGTACACATGATCTGCATTACATCATCAATCTCTTTCAAGGTTTTCAAGTTGTATTGTCTTTGAGTGAATATCTACAGATTCTAATCTTGTTCATCCAACTCAGATAAAGAAATATTCTCTCTATTATTGCAAAGGAAATGAGATATCATTTTGTAAAAGATGACTTCCACACAGTGGATTAATTTTCCAAGACTCTTATTATAGTGGCTGGAGAGGGAGAGACTTCTGCTACAACTTAAAACATTTAAACTTATTTCCTAATCAAGTTCTGAGGTTTGCATTTCCTTTAACTGACCAAATCGAAAACAAACACATAAAATTAGCCCTTTTTGAATAACTCTGTCAGAGCTACTTCTCAACAGATGGTGGCAATCGGTGTTTCTTTGCAAGATGGCTTGAAATGAGTTAGATGTCCAGAACCTATATCTCATGTTCGGAGTGTCACGTAGGTTTATCCAGTGCTCAGGCCCCAGTGTCTTTAAGAAATTCAGCATTCAGGGTTTATGTCCAAATGAGTTTATTATACTGAGGACTGTCACCAAAAATTTTACTCTTCTGTGTGTAGGTCAACTGGAGACGTGTTACAAAGGAGTTTCCCTTTCCTAAGGGTCTTTTTTATCCGGAGGGTAGTAAAACCTTGGCTCCTGGCACACAGGAGAATATAGGACTACCTTGTCATTGTCCTTAAAATATTTCTTCATCTAGTTTAAGGATCAAATTTTAGGGCATACTTCTATATATAAATGTGCACTTCTACAGATTTTCAGAACTAAGCAGTGTCTAGCTTCAGTTTCAATAGCTGGTAGCTTTGTGCTGCAGGACATCTGAAATGCTCATTATAAGGTTATACATGTAAATGAAAAATCTTCACCTTAGTTCTCAATACTGTGAATGCTAATGGATATGATAAATTTGGAATAAGCAATTTCACTGGAATCAGTAGGACTACTCACACGAGTAAGCACAGGTGCAATATCAGCACAGGATTTTAACAAAATCTGAATCAACGAATTTCTGAAAATTCCAAATATTGATAATGTTGATCATCTCCCATTTACCAAAATATTTATTATTTTATAAAACCTATTAAGCAAGAAGCTATGCTAAGGCACATGGAGGACAGGGAGGTGATTCAAGACAGCCAGCACGGATTCGCCAAGGGCAAGTCCTGCCTGACCAACTTAGTGGCCTGCTATGATGGAGTGACTGCATCAGTGGACAAGGAACCAGATACAGATGTCATCTGTCTGGACTTCTGTAAGGCCTTTGACATGGTCCCCCACAACATCCTTCTCTCTAAATTGGAGACATATGGATTTGATGGGTGGACAGTTTGGTGGATGAGGAATTGGTTGGATAGTCTCATCCAGAGGGTAGTGGTCAACAGCTCAATGTCCAGATGGACACCAGTGACAAGTGGTGTCCCTCGGGGGTCCGTACTGGAACCAGTACTGTTTAATATCTTCCTCAACGACATAGACAGTGGGATTGAGTGCACCCTCAGCAACTTTGCAGATGCTACAAAGATGTGTGGTGCAGTCACTGAGGGAAGCAATGCCATCCAGAGGGACACAGACAAGCTCAAGAAGTGGGTCAGTGTCAACCTCATGAGGTTCAGCAATGCCAAGTGCAGCGTTCTGCACCTAGGTCAGGGCAACCCCCACTATCAGCACAGGTTGGAGGATGAAAGGATTGAGAGCAGCTCTGCTGAGAAGGACTGGGGTGTACTGGTGGATGAAAAGCTGAACATGAGCCAACAACGTATACTGGAAGCCCAGAAAGCCAACCCTGTCCTGGGCTGCATCAAGAGCAGTGCGGCCAGCAGGTCAAGGGAGGTGATTTTGCCACTCTACTCGATATTTTACAACAAGGGTGGTGAAACACTGGCCCAGGTTGCCCACAGAGGTGGTAGGTGCCCCATCTGTGGAAATATTCAAGGCCAGGTTGGATGGGGCTCTGAGCAGCCTGATCTAGTTGAAGATGTCCCTGTTCACTGTGGTGGGGTTGGAATACATGACCTTGAAAGGTCCCTTCCAAATCAAACTATTCTATGATTCTAAGATTCTATGAAAAAATATGAATATTATATTGGTATCCCAATATGTCATATTATGACTATACATATCCTATTATATAAATATAAAATATGTAAGCATACAAAACCAGGTTATGTGTATATGACATATTTATCTATTTATATCATATTATACACATACCTTGTTTATCAAAATATTCATAATCTGACATGTAAACAGTCCTCTAACTGGTTCATAAAGCAGTAATATATGGAGACAAATTATTTAATATTCCACTCTTGTAGCTGTTGGAATACGTATCTGAAGCAATCCGAATGATTTTGGAATCTTTCAAAAAATTTGGAACTTGGGATATACGTACCAAGAAGTTAAGAAGGCTTTCGACACTGTCTCCCATAACATCCTCTTAGGGAAGCTCAAGAAGTGTGGGCTGGATGAGTGGTCGGTGAAGTGGATTGAGAACTGGCTGAATGGCAGAACTCAGAGGGTTGTCATCAGTGACGCTGAGTCTAGTTGGAGGCTGGTAACTAGTGGTGTCCCCAGGGGTCAGTACTGGGCCCAGCCTTGTTTAACTTCTTCATCAACGACCTGGATGAAGAGTTAGAATGTACCCTCAGCAAGTTTGCTGATGACACCAAACTGGGA
>Ga0065711_1048670_pt1 | contig 11684 bp, 7 predicted proteins | sample Hoacrofraction12_FD_59098 | JGI IMG/M metagenome (GOLD analysis project Ga0065711, IMG submission 59098) | Hoatzin crop microbial communities from Cojedes, Venezuela - Epithelial fraction 12 v2 (version 2) | ecosystem: Host-associated > Birds > Digestive system > Esophagus > Crop | place... | reverse complement strand
GGAGTACTGTGTCCAGTTCTGGGCTCCCCACTTCAAGAAAGATGAGGAGCTACTGGAGAGAGTCCAGCAGAGGGCTACGAGGATGATGAGGGGACTGGAGCATCTCTCCTAGGAGGACAGGCTGAGGGAGCTGGGTTTGTTTAGCCTGAAGAAGAGAAGGCTGAGAGGGGACCTAATATATACTTATAAATACCTGAAGGGTGGGTGTCAGGAGAATGGGGCCAAGCTCTTTTCAGTGGTGCCCAGCGACAGGACAACGAGCAACGGGCACAAACTGAAGCAGAGGAAGTTCCCTCTGAACATGGGGAAGAATTTCTTCCCTCTGAGGGTGACAGAGCACAGAGGTCCATTCCAATCCCTACCATTCTGTGATTCTGTAATACTGTCTCTCAGTCCTCTTTTGAAAACATAATTGTTCATTCATTTGGTAAGAACAAACCAGTCTCATACACAAAAGCCTTAGTACAGATACAGATCACTGTACAGTTAGAACTTCAAAATGCTTTTAAAACAAATGCATGCAACATGGGACAGTATTTTCACAGTGATGAAAAGAGCTAACAATCTAGTCAAACATTAACAGGTTTGTGCCATTGTGCACTATCATTTAAGTACTAAGCCAAGTTTACCCAACATTGCTTAGTTGGTTTTGTACTTACAGTCGCTAGTATTATTACTAACAAGTGTTTGGCTATGACTATACAACAAGGAAATATTGTTGACTGAGCATGGAACACTAGAAATTAAAATCTTTTCTTTACAGGTTTGAATAAAGCTCCCTACGTACTGCAAAGCACCATGCCAAATCACATATAAAGTGTCAGAGACCTCATTCCTAGCATTAGTTTGATGGGAGACTGAAGTAACAGTTATAGATTTCTGCACATATGGGGGGGGGGAAATTACTTCAACTAAGTTTAAGTGTTTTCCTAACCCCAGGGACTTTAGGGGTGCACAAGTATAGTATTCCTGCCCATGTCTACTTCAGACTTTGGTATTTTTATTCCATCACATCTGAGCTAGGCAGCCTTCAACTCAAAAATTAAAGAATACTTCAATATGGCAGACCAGTACTGAATTCAGGTGAACAGGATGATCAAAATGGATGAATGAAATCAGAGATACAGATTTATTCTCTGTTTGTTCAAGCTAAATGCAACTCAGTCTCAAGTTACTTGATGAGGTTTGTTCAAGGAGTGACTACATCCCAGCTAATCAGAAATAACTAGGTCAGAAGAGAACAGCTGAGCAGCCCCAGTGCCACAGAAATTATCGCATGAATCTGTGTCAGAAAAATGATAAGGAGCTTAGAAGTCAGAGGATATCTTTTCTGCATATAAACAAAAGATCGAAAGCCTGACCTATGATTTTCTGATTCACAACATTATTCAACACTTGGAATTTGATCTTATGCTAGTTGAATATGAAATGGACCTCTCTGACATTTTCCATAAAACGTAATTCTTTTCATTTCAGAAAGACTGGAGTTATTTGAATTTTTATGTTTCTCCTGTTAATAGTTTCCATCTCATTGGCAAAGAATATTCCTGGACTATTTGGCCCTGCAGAAAACCTCAAAAAAAAAGGGTGCAGATTTCTGACAGAAAGCAATCTGCATTGAGACAGAAGTTCAACACCTCTGCTACATTTTCACAAAACTGTTTTACTTTGATCAATCGATGTTTGTTAATAAAAGCATGTTTTTTCCCAAAATTCCAAAACACAAAGGGACTGACCATTTGCCATACTCCCTTTATATGTAAAACATTGCGTGTTTTAAAACTGAAAACTGCCTTACAATAAACCCTTCAAAATTTGTCTATGATTACCATGGAATGTAACATTTCACCTTGATAATATATGATTTTCTGTAAAGCTTACCATAACAAAATGCTAGTGCTCACAAAGGAGCATTCAGATTCACGTCTCAGTTTCATCCTTATATATTCTTTCTTGTCTTCTTCTACTTCTGATATTTGTCTTAATTAGTTTACCAGAAAAGCAAATTTCTGCTTGCTATTAGTCAGTACCCACAAATACTCTATAAATTACTAATTCAAAATCCTCAACACAGATTTGTACTGTCGACATATCTTCCAGAAGGTGGTGGGAAGAAATTCCACTAGACGTCATAATCGTCTTAATGATTAGAGGACACTCACAATTTTAGACATGTCCTAAGTTCCTTTACATTCTTCTCAGTGTGCTAGGTTCTCTCTACCAAGTACCATGCATATACAGTGACAGAAACTGGCAACGTAATGGGGAAAAAATAAAAATGAAAAAACCTTTATTTCCTTTTATTTCTAAACTCCAGCTTCCTGTACAAAATCCTTAGCATTAAGAATTATTGTATTGTCATTGATAATTATTTCAACTGATAATTATGGTCAAGGAGCCAGAAAACAATCTACAGAAAGCCATAAATTCACCATGCAAACCTCTAGGCAGATGATAGTTTAAGGCATAGGAAAAGCAGGTTCCCTTGAATTTGGCAGTGCTATCACTGATGTCGCATTATGACACACACTGTGCCAGTTTGGTGATAACAATCAAATGAGGCAAGCATACTTTCAAAACAGGATACATCAGCTATAGGGAGGTAGCACAGTAGATGCAAGTTGTTGTTTCGAACTACAGTGAGTGTTCTATGTTAATAATGTATCTTTCCACATTGCACCAGTCCTATTCAGTCTTGTACATCTCAAACGTTATCTGCTTGCCACATCAGCATAGCGTTTGGCAATCTTCTTTTGCACAGAAAATCTGACACTGAAAACTCCCCATTTATATTCCTCCTCCCAGTCAGGTGGACCTGCTTCCTTTTGGCTTTCCTTTCCCGCAGTGCTGAAGTCTGGAAAACATTTATCTTCTCTTTCTCTTTTAATGGTTCAATTACTGAAGCACAGTCTAGTGCCTCTTACCTAACTTCTTTACCTCTGATCATCTCTATAACCGTTGTGTATCCCACATTCTTCCACCACTCTGCCCTAATTCCATAGCTCAGTTTTCACTTACCACTATGACCATGTTTCATGTCAGCTGTCTCCTGGTGGTGCAATATCAGAACAGATATTCAAGGTTAATTGGGGTTACAGATAAACTATGAAACATCTGGCCAGAAGAACATTAGGACCGATCTACGGAATTTAAGTATTTCTTCAGTTTGTTTGGTCAGTTCTGAATCTACCATCTTAGGATTCTACACTTTTAAAATCAGTAGCTTCCTATGGAGTTTTGGTGGTGAAAAGCTGAACTGATAACTATATGGTTTCATATTCCCGATGGAACAGAAAACTGGCATGTTCCATTTCTTTAATTTTCAACCAAACACAAACTAATCCAAACTCCTGAATAATACCAAAAAACACTCCAAAGAAACCCCAAACAAAAAACACAGGAAAATATTTATTCCACAACTTCAGCCTATCTTTAGAAAGTATGATATCCTCTTTTGCACAAACTCCGCATTGGTACTGGACACAAGCTATTCGAGGGTGAAATGACCAGGATTGACACTCCAACTATGAAATGATGGTGGTCTCATTCTCTCTGGAATTTGGATGCAAGACAGAATTCAGAAGAAATTATAGCAACTACCTGGCACCCTTCTCAAGACAGTATTGATTGGAGATGACTTGTTCTACTTTAATTTTAACCTATTTTTACCATCCTTTCCTTAAGTTTATCTAAAACATTACCCGATGGTGAGACTAACCATATGAATGTGCTGAACTCACATTTAAAACACCTTAAAAGACACTTGACTTCACAAAAATCTGAGAAAGACTGGCATTTTCATATCTGCTTTTGTCATGACAGGACTTACTAAAACAATATAAAATAACACTTTAAAAGAATAAAGAATTGAACAACGCTTTTGCAACCCCCTGATCAGTTTGTAATTAAATCCACACAGCATATCAGCTATAATTTTGTTATGCTTTCCTATGCATTCTTGCAGGTGAAATAAACAGATTATTTACATGTCTCCAGAGAGTGTGTGCTTCCAGTTTCTTCTGTCCCAAAGCAAAATAGTCATTCCCCTCTCCCTTTTCTACCAATAGAGAATTGCCTGCGGTATCTTTCATTTTCCATACAAGATTACATACAGAAAGCTAACTAAATTTTAGGGAAGTGTAATCTTTCGTCATTAGTGGGAAGTACAAGATTGTATCCATGAAACTCTCCCTCTTGTCACAAATGCTGAGCACACAGTAGGGGCTAATAATGAAATAATTGAACACACAAACAGTCATTAAGCTAATACCTAGAGCTGCAGCCATTCTTTCTCTATGAGTGTTATATTTCCAATAGAGTAGTCTTGAACCTTTCCTGTAAGCAACAGAGCAATGTCTTGTGTGGGGCTATATGTTCGTGTTCTTTTGTGCTTTTTGGTACAAATATACATGGTGTAATAATCTTTTTATAGAAACAGATTTGGGTTTGTTTTTCTTTCCTCAGACTGTTAAGAAACAAAGTATGGCACCACCGAAAGTTACTGTGGGTTTTCTACGAAGGTTTAAGTGCAGACACGTAACCACTGGGTCTGCTGTTTGTCTGGTTCTAAAGCTACACTGTAATTTGCTGTCACAATCCCAAAAAGTGAGAATTATAGAAGTGAAAACATCAGAAACACTGAATTGCTGGATCTGCAGTAATACTTTCTAAACTTACAGGGAACTGCATAATAAAACTACATGGAGGGAAAATGGCATCAGCAGACTTCAAGTTAAAAAGAATAATGTAAAATTTTCACAGGAAGATTAGACATTAGTCTACCTGACCCAAGAATGAGATGAGTGCTTTATCATTTAGAGCCTTTACCTCAAGATGTAACTCAGTCCTGTCTAATAGGTATGTTCTAGTCAAACCACTGAGCTAGCCACAAGTACCAATGGGTAAAGTCTGTCTGTAGGGCTGTGGAGAATGTTGGCCTAGATGTAAAGGTGTCTCCTTCTAAAAGTTTGGGATTCATGTTATGGTTGCAGATAAAATCAGAACATACAGTGGTATCTGGATCAACATGCAACTTCTCTGTAAAGTGAACCTAAACTCCTCATCTCCAAGTCTACGCTGCTATTTTATGGTAAGATACCTAACAGTATGTTTCAACATAACCAGCTCACATGAATAAATGATGCATCACATTCTTTGCAGTGCTGTGGTATGTCCAAATATATAGTAATTTGAAAAAATAACATCATCTTCTCTGCCACTCTAGAGATTCTCCACACATTATGAATAAATCTGTAGACAGTGAAATCAATAGAATTATCACTACTGATCTCATTAGATCCATGAATACATGTTTGACCTGTACCTGACAAAAAACAAAACTTTAAAATATTATTTGGATCACACTCAGCCCATCCTAAACAAACCACCTCCTTCTCATTTAAATTAAAATTAACACTCAGTTGTCTATCCTCTGATTTTTAAAGCAGATACAGGCACTCTTCAGCACCAGACTTGCTGTCATACACTTAGAACTGTAATGATTAGTTCGCATTATGTCTGTGCCTGTTTCACTGTAAGCATTTGACTTCCAAAGACATTGTATCATGAGCAGTAAGATGTCATGTCCACTGAGCCACTATGTAAAGCTAGCAGAATTTTCCCCTTTTTTTTGTGAGGTGGAAGTGCCTCCTCTAGCATTCACACCAACATCACAGCAAAGCCCATCAGTCATTAGTATGTCAAGGTATGTCTGTGTACACATGAAAGATCACTTTTTATTTCTAAAGGTTTATCCACAGCTTCTATAAAAAAAAAAACCACACCACACCACAGAAGTGGTCCAGCAGTTTAAAATCAGGCATTGGGGGTGGGGAACAGCTTTCCTTTCAGGCTATAGGAAAGTTATGAGGTCAATAGAAAGTTTTTTTCCAGCTCCTTGTCCTTACAATAGCACATCTGCTACATCAATAGAGGCCCATCCTACTGTCTCTTTTATTTTGATTTAAATTAACATACGATAGTTGGCAATGCAGACAAAACCCAGTAGTTTACAGAAGTGATATCTAATCAAAAAATATCAATAATACTGAGAGTTCAGTGTGGCTCTACCTTTTCTTCTGATTACTGTGCTTAAAACTCATAGTACAAATACTATCTGAGATCTCAGGGACAGTGTACTGCACATGTACAACGCAAGTTAAGGATGGAGAGAGAGAGCTCCAGTGCTATACAACTTTACTTCAACCAGCTTGAGTTAGATATAATCTTTTCAAAGAGTGTGTATGTTTAGTAATAAACCTCAGCTTTCATTAGGGAGATTATTGTATTTTCTATCTCTGCATCTACTGCTTGATTCGGCAAGGGAAATGAAATTAGCTCTATGAGAGGATTGCCTCTCTTCACTTGCACATGCAATTAAGTATAAAAGGAAAAAAACTATAACAACTTTTAAGTTATTTTAAACAAATTTTCCTGATTTGCTACCATCAGCTCTCACTAGAGAGTGACATTTTGGCATACCAGAAAGAAAGAGCAGAAATAAACACAGATAGGAACGAGAATTCCTCATTCTTAGTTTAACAGCTTGAAAATGAGAGGGTGATCCCATACAGCGATATATGGCATCTCACCTTTCTGGAACTCCTCGATACCCTATAGGTTTGAAGCTATGTGAAGATATGCAATTCTATGGACATGACAAGAAATCTTTTCTTATGAGAATCTTCACTGAATGGCAGCACTCATACTACAAGTGCCACTTTGCAGGCATGAGCATTGCCAGAAAAGACTTCTGTGAGCATCTCTAAACCTCCAAGAGGTTATCAAAGCCAGAGAATGCATATTCGGGAGAAGTCGCAGAGCAGACAAGATTTCAGTGAGAAGTTCCTGTCCTAAAGAGGAGGAAAGACCTTTAAACTGACTTGATTTTATTTTTCTTCTTTCCTGAAGAAAAAAAAGAAACAAAACAAACAGCAGAAATGCATCTGTAGACAAGTAGGAGACAGACTAAAGTTAACCTGTTTTTCAAATGTAAAAAAAAAAACCCAGGAGCTACAGGGAAGTGCAGCTAAACTCTCTCTGTAAATGGACAGCAATGCTTTCATATGACAAATTATTACTTGCTTCGTGCAAAATCTCCCTCACTGCTGGAACAATCACTATACTTTTAAACACAGCAGCATGGCTAGAGTTTCTGAAAAATCTGTCACAGAACAAAGGAAAACATGGAATTGGGAAACTCTTCTATGGAGAGCATTGTTTTAAGACTCTGTCCTGGTTTCAGCTGGGACAGAGTTAATTTTCTTTCTGGTAGCTGGTATAGTGCTGTGTTTTGGATTATCTTTACATAGCTATAGAAATACTGAATAACCACAAAAGACATTAGAGTTAAACAATTTCCTGTTAACTCCTGAAAGCAGTCTGGATCAGATTCACTCCTGCTAGCATGGGGGTGTGCAAAAAGTACTTACAAGAGGGAATTCATCACAGTGAAAAATAATACTGCCATCTGTGCTCCCTCAGGGCTTCAGCTTTCATTTGATGCCAGAGGCTCCATCACAGTCTTGCTGGCAGAGGGTGTCTTGTGGAGGTGATGAATCAATACATTTTCCAGCTTCCCAGGCTAAATCCTGTCTCCAGCCCCCAGGTGGGCGTATCTCCAGGTCCTGCCAGCTGTTGCTGACTGCCATGTCCACCACCAGCTGAGACTACACCCTCCGGCACCTCTCCTACGTGCTTCATCCAGCTGGTTCTTCATCTCCTTCATTTCCCCACACTGCCTAACTCCACAGCAGAGGTGACATTAACTAATTACACAGGAGACTCATCCAGTGCTTCTCCAGAGATTGCAACCCATAATTCAGCAGGTCTTGATTTAAACCAAGAGCAACACACGAGTCAGAATTATAGCCTAACTCACGTGTTCTGTATAATAAATGGACCAGGCACAAGGCTGGTAGCCAGCAGCTCACAAATTTGAATACCATCTCTGATGCCTTGGAATTTACAGAAGTTTTGGATGTGTTTACCCCATGCAACTTGGAAAGCTATGTTTAGAGCTCAAATAATTTTATTTGTTGGATTATGTTAGTCATATAAATCTCTGTTTAGTTCTCTGTAACTTGTCATATCTACAGAGAGCCACACAACAGGCCAGAGATCCATTAGCACCAGTGAGTATTAGAAGTTTCCAAACAACTTCAATGAACATCCCAGTGTAACTCTCCTTGCCTTACTGTTTCTTCTTCAGTTTCCCTGTCTGTAAATTAAGGCAGTGTATAGATACTAAATGAAATTTGCAGTACTACTGCTTTCCATCATTACCTAATAAACATTTGTTGGTGCTATGGGATTTTTTTTTTTGGTTGGGTTGTTGGTGTTTTTTTTAGGTTTTAAACGAAGAATCTTTTCTGCAGGTAAAGCTTAGTATTACTGCTTAGATTTAACTACAGCATTAGACACTTTACCTTGGATTCTCAGATTACATCTCTACATTTACACATGCATTTTCCCCCTGTGGTCACTAAATTAAGTGGACTGACATGAGAAACTGTAGGGGTTGCTAGTCCTTGGCTAGATTGTGGAACCAGCTCAATTACCCACTGAATATTGTGTGGATATGCAAATCAAATAGCGTTATTTCACATTTGTATTGTGCTTACTTTGGTAAACCCTGAATACCATGCAGTCTTCCCCTTTAAACCAGAACTCTATTTTTGTATTGAAGTTAACACTTCAAAAATGGTGTTCTCATTCAGTATGAACACTTCATAATTACATTTTTCTAAAAAGCTGTAATAAACTTTATTTAAGCAAGTGTTTCCCGTTTTATTGCCAACCCCAAACATTGTTCATTTGCAAGCACAAAGTGTCCTCTTGACACGATAATGAAAGTGCATTCATACATGTCAGCTGGAGCAATTATGTACTTCAGATTTATATGCAACAAGTATTACTAAGTCTTTTCTGCTGACATTTTCAAACATGACATGCATATTAAAATCAACACCTAAAGTGTGAACATAGTTCACTTCAACTGCAGATTTCCCAAATCTTTCAGAAATTTGGGCAAAAAGAGAGAGAATAGGCACATTTTTTTATAAAAAGGCCATCTAGTTCTGTATTTGAATAGATTTGCTCTTGTTCAGTTACCTCTGCAGCACCTAATACAGGAAGAAACAAAGAAAGAAAGAATCAGAAGTGAGCCCTGAGCCAGTATTAAGATATACCGGGGTCTCTAGTGGTCTCACAGTGTGCTGGGCACACAGGGTGAATCTCTGTTCCTTTCACTTGAGCAATTCCAGTTTACAGAACCCCTTAGCCTAGTCTGCAGGAGCGCTCATTGCTGGGCTTGCAGCCCCACCAGTACAGGCTTGGATGGGAACTGCTAAGTGTCTCTAGAAAAGAAGATTGCATCCTGCTGCTTGGAGCACAGAGTTTGCTGCAATAATGCTGATTTATTGAAGGAAAAATGAAAGACATTACTTCAAAACTGGATTTTAAAGGATACTTCTTTCCCCTATACCCCTGAGCTGCCTCAAACGTATTTCATCCTCAGAAGAGTCATAGAAGAAAACTTGGATGATTTGTTTCCCTTTATTAGCTTTTAATTTTTGTCTTTCTTCCAATGCCTCCAACTCTCAAGGAGGAAACCAAAATTAACGGAAAACAACTACCTCCTTGAAGAGAAAAATACCCACCTACCTTTCTATAAAGTAAAACTCAACAAGTACAACCTCAGCTAGGCTGCTTTAGACGGAACTCACAGTTGTAGCATCAGTTGCCTCAGGGCCCTACTTCCCCACTTGACATGTGACTAATGGTACCTTTGATGTCCCGTCTTACAGAGCTGCTGTGAGGATCACCAGTCATCTACAAAGCACTCTGTGAACCTGAAGTGAGATACAAAATTGCCAGTCTTCTGTTCAGTGCATATGGCATAACAGACTAGGGTGCGCTTGCTACTAAAATGCATTCAAGCAGGACAGAACATAACAGCAGACAGTAGAACTTAGAACTGCATATGTCTGCTTCATCTTGCCCATCCTCTAGACCCAAACAAAACAAAGTAACCTGATAAATCCCAGTGTCTTGTTTAAAATATCCAGCGTATCATTTCATCGTGACACCACATCATTGTGAAGCAAGAACTGGTTTATCTTCATTTCAAGGAAGAAAGAAGCAGGGATTCTCTTTGTAACAGACCATGAGAACTAACCAACTCAATCATTAACCATTACGGACCTGCTATACTACACAGGTCTTCAAGAAGCTTAATAAAACCCAACTTTTTTGGTACAGAGTCAGTAAAATATCTTATTGATACAGGTGTTAAGGCTCAAAAGCATTATAAGAAATGAAAAACCTAAACTAATTTATACAGAACTGTGTTACTGCAAGAATAACTGGTTGAGTGATAACAATTGAAGAAATTTCAGGTGAGAAAGATAATAAACCAGACCCTAAAGTCATTACTCTGGTAAATCTACTTATACACCAACGAAAGCATAATGCACATTCCAACAGCAGGCTCCATCACAAACTATAGCCTGCTCTTCCACTCAGGTAGACCTGCTCCTGACATTCCTTCCACTGAAGCAATCCCACACACCTGCAGCAGGTTTAACACTTCTAGAACCCCACTGGTTTGGTACATTCAGAACATAATACAAGAGCAAGTTCCTGTCCCCTTCTAGGAAACAAAACAGCCTGGAGAAGTCTGCTGCTCCTGGATCAACTCATGCAGCACCACTGCCACTCTCCTGTTCCTGAGGTGACACGAGAGCAGTACCGAGGTCCAAGTCAAACATCAGCAGTGGAGCACAGCAAAGTATCTGATTTCCAGCCTGACACTGTAAATTCATCCTCATTGATTACTTTTAGGATTAATCCTTAGGTTAGTGTGCTGTAAAGTGGTCTCTGACCTGGACTGAAGGAGTTTTAAATCTTACGTTTGCAGAAAATGCCTTTTGAAAGAATTTTCTCTTTCTTTTTTAGGTAGCAGGCTTCAGTCCTAACATAACTCTGCTTAAGTTCCAACCACTTCTTAGTGCTGAGTTATGACCCTTAGCTGTATTAATTTTAACTCTTTTTCTATTTTAACCTATGTTTCCATTCTCACTGGACGCAAACTTTGAAAATTGCAATTAGGATTGCAGGTGGAAAATGAAAAAAAATTAACACTTAAAATTTAATGCTTAATTTCCTCTACGGGAACTCCAGAGGCACAAGTAATGGTTCATTGGAAACAATTCATTCAGCCAAACATCTAAGGACAGAAATAATTTACAAAGCTCCTGACTTCTTATGAGCTCTTTTACAACAAGATTTGGCTTTCGAACAATTTAGAGACTCTTTGGTTGTTGTCTGCAATTAATTTCTTTGTCAAAATCATTGTGAGAAGCAAGATAGTGAGAAAAAAGATACATCATTTGCACACACAAATATCCTGCATAAAATAGTTACATATCTGTCAGGAAATTGACTTTATCTTTCTGATTCTATAACTTCCTAATTTTTTTAAGTATAACTGCGAACAAGCAAGTAATAGAGAGTGCAAATCAGAGGGCTATGAAATGTCTCCAATTTTGCTGTATAGATCTTACAGAATCACAGAATCACAGAATCGTAGGGGTTGGAAGGGACCTCTGTGGGTCATCTAGTCCAACCCTCCTGCCGAAGCAGGGTCACCTACAGCAGGCTGCACAGGACCTTGTCCAGGCGGG
>Ga0065711_1048669_pt1 | contig 11684 bp, 7 predicted proteins | sample Hoacrofraction12_FD_59098 | JGI IMG/M metagenome (GOLD analysis project Ga0065711, IMG submission 59098) | Hoatzin crop microbial communities from Cojedes, Venezuela - Epithelial fraction 12 v2 (version 2) | ecosystem: Host-associated > Birds > Digestive system > Esophagus > Crop | place... | reverse complement strand
CACAGTATGTTTAAAAAAAAAAAAAAAAAAAAAAATCATCAGCAAGAAACCAACCCACAAACCCCCCCAGATCTTAGAGCTAATCCAGTCATTCAGGAATTGGGGACTGAGAAAGAACAAAAAGCCCCAAACAGTAACAGGCTAACTGGGGACTCTCTCACTAGGAAAACATGAACTCGACAGCAGACTGCAAAGTGCACTGCCTTGCAGAGCTGTTGAGTCATACTTCCTGCGTGCTTACTGCGAACGCCAGCTTAGATTTTAGTCATCACTTCGCACCCAAAAGATTACAGAACTGCTGACTCAGCCATCTTTTCCAAGACTAGCCTGTCAGCCAAACAGAATTCAGTATGAGAAAACACTGAAACCTCAGTGTAAGATTACATCGCTAATTATGGATAACTGCATTCTATCAAATAAAACCAGTTTTGATTAACTCCAAATAAGTGGAGCAAGATTCTCATAATGATTTTTGGGGAATTAATTACTTGAGAGCTGCTGAATTTCAACTACATATGTAATTCCTTAGTCTTTTTTGAAATTTTCCTGGACTGCTGAAAGCTTTTAGGAATAACTATCATAGTTAACTAGAAATAGTTACCCCTTCTAAGCAGAGAAAGGGCACATGTTGTAAGGACCAAGCCCGGCATAAGGCTGAGGAAAAAATTCTACTACCTGAAATTTGACTACTACCAGAACAGGATTAAAAGTACAAGACAAGACGATCTGTACAATTTATTGCAACAGCCAAAACTTCTCCCACTAGAAAATTAAATCAAGGTAACAAAAAGAAGACAGATGGACAAAAAAAAAAAATTCCCTGTATGTGCAAAAAAGATTATTTACATCACATTTTAGGAAAAACTTTCCCATAGTAACAATGAAAAGTCCTGGTGTGGAAGGTAGAACAGATTATCTTGGGAGGCTACAGATTCTTTTTTGCTGGAGGTTTTGAACAAATCAGAACATCTATTCTAACAATCTCAGTGACACCCTGACAAAGAAATTTCTCAACTTCTCTCCAGTACCCACTTCTGTAACTTCATGGTGGGGCGGGTGGAGAATCTTCCCTGCACATTCTGTGCCTCTGGAGAAAAAAGCAACCAACTTCCAACAGTCAGGCTAGTCTTTTTATTACTATGAAAGTTACCATGAAATTATTATGAAAAATGTGATTTTAATAGCCATAACTTATCAAAAAAATATACCCTGGCAGTGTTTTTTCTCCAGCAGAGGGCAGTGTATAACCAGCAACCACCCACCAAACCTCAAACCCGCCTGAAAGCTTTCAGTGTGAGACAGATAAATACATGTATTTAACATTAGATTAGCCCTAACAGGATCTTATCTTTCTGAATTATACAGCTTGCATACAAGAGGCAACTGCTGTGATGTTTGTGAAGCTTCGGTTCCTACTAAGTAGCGAAACATGGAAAAAAAGGTAAATATCTCTGAAACATCACTGACACCAATAACTATCTTTGAGTTGGATGACAAATTCGTAATGATGAGATGTGTAAAGTCAAAGTCAGCTATATAGACATACTCTTTTTCTTCTCAACAAAATACATTCCATCTGCTAATTTCACCTTCTGTGATGTCGTTGCCCTTTCTGCAGCTGCAAAAAGGAAAAAAAAAAAAAAGAGCAACAGAGTCAAAAAGAACCTCCTGATCATTTGGTGCCTTAGTGTCAGGCATTCCTCCAAGCTCAGATAATTAATGTATAATGCTGTCAAGACAATGTAGAAACCCAGCAAACTTTCTGCTCACAAGTCACAACTCGCATCTCCACATGCAAGTCTCCACAGGAGAGTGATACGCAGCAGCTTACGAACAGGTATACACTGCAGTTTGCAACTTTTCCAGCGGGGTGGGGATGTCTCTAACATATTTCCAAGTCTAAAAAAGGCTCCTTCCAAATAAATTTCAGTGCCATCATGAAGGTTTCTTTCCCAAACTCTGACTACTTGTCATGCTGACACAGATTTTTTTCTAAACTTTCCCAAACATACATACATGCATACAAACTTTGCTTTTGATAGTATTCTTATCATAATGTCTTCTTGGCACAGCCATTAGAATGATGAGAGTCAAACACCCACACATATACTTGACTGGCATTCACAATGCTATGAATTTGTGCAATTAACTATATAAACTATGCACCAGTAAACCTCATCACCTGATCAAAGCTCCCTGCAGTTGAATTAAACTCACAAAATGTTGTCCTATCTTGCAAAGATACAGATAACGACCAACATATTTGAATGTCACCAAAGTTTTATTTTCAGTTGCAATCACAAAATCCTCCATAAACAACAATAATTTCTATGACAGTTTGCTTTCTAACAAAATCAAGGAGGAGTAAAAATAGGGAAAAAAATGAACACTATGGGGCTGAGAAACACGAATCCTTCAGTAGTACTTCACAAAGGAATAATGTTTTTCTGCAGCTGTAACTTTCTTACACCAGTGACAGTTTTTTCAAGTCTGAATCTAAATATAAGCTTCCCTCATGACCATGCTGAGTAATCAGTCATATATTTTGTAAGTTTTTCCGCTAATGGATTAAAATACAACTCCAAATATGGAGGCCATAATAATACTCATCAACTCATTGCTGGTAAGTGCTTCTGTAATTATTAGCACTATTTCCCCAGGAAATGCTCGGAAGGTTTCCATGAAAGAAGGAGAGAAATCTGTTTGTCTTTCTTTCCACCCTGATACAGCTGAAATGATTACAGCACAGACTTCTATTAGAAAATCCTAAAGTATTTACAATGAATAGGAATGGGACAGAAAGCTATCTTTAGTTCACACGAATTTGATCAAAACGACTCACAAGAAGCTCTCTGACACACTCAAAGCTGCCAGCACTTGATCCTTTCTCCCCTGCAGGAGTCTGTTCTGTGGATGTGCAGACTCAGGGTGTGGGAAGAACCTGCTGAGACTACCAATGGATCTATTATTTGGCTCATAAAACTTGTAAAAATCTCACAGAAAGTACAACATGCTATTGTGTCCGTAAACCTCTTTCATGACTTGGTTAGCAGCCTGATTCAAAGCAGTCTGGCCTGTTTTCACTTCTACCATAAAAGGGTTTTTGAAAGAGCCATTTAACTGTGACCATGGTTTCGGCAAGACTGTGAAGACAAAGGAAGGGTTGAAGCCATATGGGCACTTCAGTACTCAGACTCCAGCAAATCAGGACTTTTTTTTTTCCTCCTTAGAACTTGCTTTTGCATAATTAGCTCTTTTTATATACTGAATGAACTAATACATCAATATTCACGATGCAGGAAACTGCCACTTGTGAGCTGTAATTCAGATTCAAGTATTAGAAACCACAGTGCATCTATAGAGACCATTCTCTAAAAAAACACCTTCAGAGAACTAATTTTATAATCAGTGCTTTCTGTCTTGTATCTTGAACAGAACAGGAGAAAAACCACTTTTTGACCTTCCTCTGTCCACAGTATTTCTAAATCCAAGGAATTATTTATACTACTATTAGTCAACAGATTCTAGCAAAGGAAAGTTTTGTATAAAAAGCAAATTGACACATTCAGCTTCTAAGTTTACATCAGTCTCTCAGCTTGATACAGCAACACCTGCTTGTAGTCACTACTGCCACAGTAAACACTATGATATTCTTTCCACTGTGAAACAGAGCACACAATCGAAAAAAATCACGACGTTACTGTTCTTCAAACCTGAATAAATTCTCTGCATTCCAGTTACCACAGGGCCCTATACTGAAGCGATGCTGATCACTCTACAGCGGGAGCACATTCTGAACAAGTATTCATTATCTTTCACATGGGACTCACAGGAAACTCAAGTAGCACGCTTGCATCACCGCAGCGACGGTGCTCATTGGCAACTGTGAAGCTGCAGGATTAGCTCTGAGCCCAGCCTCCCCTTCAAAATTGCTTTTTAAATCTAGCTGGTTTAAAACTATCTGCTTCTCTTGGGAGTTGAAGGAGACTGGGTATGCTTGTGCTGCCTAATAAAGAGGATCAGCTATGAGCATGACACATGTTTGATTATATTGGATCTTTCAAAGCAGCTGACTACTATTAGCAAGTCGGGCAACAGCAAGAGTGGGGCTGCTCCCCAAGGGAAGGCAACCTGGGAGCACAGGGTGGACAACGTGCTCACCAACAAGGTGCAGTCCCACAGCACCAAGAGACAAGCAAGCTGAGCAGGGTGACCACACCAACAGGTCCTACCACAGCCCAGCGAGCCTCAGGCAAGACAGTGTAACAAGCCAGGTCCAGGGTCCACCCAGGGCTTCCTAAGCAAGGCTGATCGGGACACTTAAAGCCATTAGTGCCCTCTGGGCCCTGACACAGTACACTTTGCTTGGGACTGTAACTCTTGGGTAGAATCACCAGCAGCCAGACTACCCTCATACAGCTTAAATTTGTGCCATGTACTGCTTTCAAGATAATGCAATTTTTTACAAGACAAATTAATCCAAAGTCTATATTCTCGTTACATTCTGAACAGCAAGACGAGAGAAACAAGAATCAATATCAAGACTTTGTGTTCAATTAGTTTGTTCAGTGTTAGTTTTGATGTATGCTTGATACATCACACATGCTTAATACTCAAGTTTATATGGGTTTTCAGTCAGTTAACACTTCTCTGCCTAGAGACAATACTAACTATATTTTCCTGTGCATCAGAAATATGAATCTGTCTCAGAACTTTGATATCCTGAATCAGCAAAATAGGATTCCCAAAAGTGCTCTTGTTTTCTCCCTCTTCTCTTACTATCTCCTCATCATTTAAAGGTATTTTTTTCACCACTTAGGCAACATCTGTCAAAGCCTACCCAAGTGGCACCAAACCTGCTTGCTCAAACTAAATATGCACACATTGTATGTCAAAATAGACCTGTGCAAATGGCAGTATTGGTACAAGCATAGTGAGATGCTACAGAGATCTATTCTTTCAGCTTTGTAACTTCAGTAGGTTAGTGTTCTGCAGTTTACAGCTGACCTAATACTACCATCGTAACTTATTCAAGGAGCCACAAAATTTATAAACATTAATTTAACAGATACCGTAAGGTAAGTTATGGAAGACAATGAACACATACTTGCTGAAACTTAAGACAACAAAGGGGGTTCCAAGATCCTGCTGTTATGAATTCAGGCACATCTTTTACAGTCACAGTAAACTGATAAAAATTATGGATGAGTCCTCCTTTACTTGGCATTAATGATCATTTTTTTGTGTAAGAGTATATTTCTGCAATCAGTTTTGTTAGTAACCTAGACATTCATAACAAAAAAAAAAAAGTTTGGGGGGCTATATTTATTAGAAAGCAATTTCTGCATATTTTCCAAAGTTGTAGTAACTCCTGTCATAACACCACTGAACTGGGGACCAAACTCACAGTTCACTGAAGGCAGGGATAACTGAAAGAAGAAGGAGAAAAGAAGGGCATGGTAACTCTTGTATTCTCCCTCCTAAGTATCTTTTCCCCAAGCTTTCCTCCCCAACATCAAAGTTCTAATAACTAACCTTAGCACCACTGCTATTGACAAGAGTCCAAGACAAGCTTCTACCAGAAAAGTTGAAACATTTATAATACAGAACTTGCTGCAACAAGACAAGACACACATATTGATGAATTGGCACATGAAACCTCTGCCTTCTACTTGGCCATATTATTAAAACTGTAACAACATACTCTGTACGGTATAGTGCAAGAAACACTGTGAATTTTAATTACAGCAATTAATATGTCCATCACTTTGTTGTCTTTGGCATCTCCTGTTCTACAGCACTCTTCAGAAGGCTCTTGGCCTTCTCTGTCTCTGCTACTTCACCATATCCCAGCGTTAGACTGGGATTGAGGCCAGGGACCTTGCAACACTGAGCTAACTGTTCAGAGTGGAATTCCAGCAGCAGTCCCCAGAGTCCTTTAGCAGCCCCTTTTCCATGGACCTTCGTGTCCTGCTCTTCTCCTTCACTTCTTCCAAACCCTAATTCCCACCTCCACCCCAACCCTAAGCAGAAATCCAGCAGATGACCCCTCCACATCTTCAGGTAAATTAATTTTCAGCACGTTCCTTCGGCAGTCCCCCCTCAACAATGCATTACATTCCCCCTAGTTTACTTCTTCAATCAACCTGAACCCTAACCTGGGCAACTCTCCATTTCCCTCAACTATGAGCACCCACAGATGGAATTCTAGCAGCAGAACCCAGCTGAGTGGCTCTCCTCAGTCGCTTCCTCACCCAAATTCTAACCTGAAGCAGAAATTCAGGTGTCTGAGAAACTCAGGTTGTCCACATGAAAGCTACAGAAATATCCTATGTTGAAGGATAACCTGTGTTTATCAGACACTTGTCAAAAGACTACAGTCTTCTAGAAGACAGGGAACAAAGCCCAACAATTAAAGAAGCCCATTGTTGAGAGACATGATGTAGAAGCCAGATTCTTGCAAGGTTCTTAGAAATAATATTCGCTTAAATGAAACACGTTGAAAGGTGGAAATTACAGCACTGCAAGAGACTCCCAGTACAAAATCACATCCCTAAGGTTTCGTCCAAAGTTACAATATTGCCAATCCAGGACTGACTTTTGTATAAAATTTATGAATGCTCCATAATGTTTTTTGTTTACTCATTTATATATTTTTTCAGCACTCTGATCTTGTACAAAAGAAAAACAGAATTTACAGTTTTGCCAGGATTTCAGTTATTTTTTGGACCAGAAATTAATTTAACTGTAACTTTAGTAAGCATATTGCTAAAAAGATAAACCTAAATCTGACATTTTAGGATCTTTTCAGATGTGTTCCTTTATTTCCCCACAAACCCATAAGCAAGAAATAATGGATTCTTTTAATCTGCTAACAAAGGCAAGATCATAGGTAGTCACCAAGTAACTGAAAAGAGGCCCCAATATAAAACTGCAACCTACCCCCAAAGCACAATGCCCACGAGTATTTCACTGAAGCATGCAGAATAGAGTCTGAGATACATAATTAGTTTTCATGTAGCCAAAGATAGACAGAAGCATTATTTCACTACAACTGACTAGAAATGCTCTGGCAGTACTGGTCATATAATGAATAAAATATTTTGAGGGTAAGAAATGGTACCTTACCTTAACATATTCCAAAGTAGGATCCAGAAGATTCTGATCTCTGTAAGAAAATGGGCGAGGAGGGAGGAAGGATAGACACACAAATAAAAAAACAAATGGTGAGTCCAAATATAATCTCATACTGAAGAGATGCATTCATATGAGCAACAGGCTACTAGCTCATGTTAAAATCCTCGTTAAAAACTGTGTGTTATAGGTAGATGGCCTATGCTACCTAACTTTTAACAAATATATAAATCACTGATTTGTTCTACAGGGACAGGTAGTGGAACCACTAGTAATTAATTTGGGAAACAAAGTTAATTACACAGATTTAAGCAAAGCAAAAACAATCTTGAAATGTCAACAGATGGCTGAAAATAGTTATATGACACCTAAAACATTTGAAATAAATTTAAAAGAGAGCTCTCCCAATGGCTTCTAAATTTATTTCTTTGCTTGTATGTTTTCCCATTTAAGCTACTTCTACTGATAGCATTGAGAGGGCTTTGCTAACACAAAACAGAAAGTAAAACATTCACTTTTTGTATAAACAAAGCTAAGAATTCATAGATTTGCAACAGCAGAATGTTTTATCTTACATTTGGAAAAAAAAATATGGTTCTTGCACTCTTAACAGTTCTCAAAATATCATAATTTCAACACTACAATTATTTGAGAGTCAGATAATCAAGTCATTGCCCTATTTTAAAAACAAGAGATCTCTTTGCAGATTTTCTATACATACAGTTGGCAAAGGGCACAGAAGCCTGTGTGAAGAGCCTTGTGATCAATTACAACTCTTTCCATAAATAGAAATAAAAATAAACACATATTTTCAAACAGTTTTGTGTATTTGTTTTTGCTTGAGAACTAACAGTTTAACAGAGTTTGCAGCACACGATCGGATGCTTTCTACAGAACTTGGGATGACATACATGGTGCTGCCTTAAATACAGACCCATAACAGGCACAATGAAAACCCTGCAAACTTACGGAGGGATCAGGAGCTTGTTACAACAATCAAGTTTGCCAGATGGACAACATATGCTCCATAAATTTTGAAACAGAATACTGTTTGGTGGAAGTTGTTATGACAGTGAAACACTGGAAATAAAACAAGCAGCTTCAGATATGTAGAAACTGGGTTACATTGGAATCAACCAACACAGAATACAGTCTCACAACTCCCTGTGTTGTTTTGAATGTAACTGTACGTGAAACTAAGTTATTATCTTATACTCAATTTTTAGTCTAGTTCCCTAACAGCTTATAATCCAGAATACCTATACAGAGGCAAACCAGAGCCCTCGCACTTCTTAGCTGTGCCAATAAATTATGGTGCTCAGCTGTTCAGCTGGTATCATGCGTTACTTCAAGCGTCAAATTCCATTCCCAGCTTAGTTTATAAAAACAACAACAACACTGCCAAATTCAATGGAAATATATTTTGGACCATCTGAAACTTCTTCCTAGCCAATATACAAAGAAGGGGCAGCTTCGTAACTGCATGCACATCAAATACGTACAAGCATACCAAAGAAAACAGGGTTAAAGACATAGGAAAAAAAAAAAAAGGGAAGTTTCTAAACAGAAAAAAAGTTTTCTTTCTCAACACTTTAGAAATCTGACTGGGAAAAAAATTCCATTCTCAATCAGTTCAGCAAAGTCATTAAGCATGGCTGAACTCTTCTCACATTTAAATGGTCTGTGGGAAGTAAGTTGTGCCAGTATCAAACGCTTCTGAAGAACTTTGCAGTGTAGTTCTTCACTTGCCTGTGGACTCTTTCAGGACAAAGGGTCTACCAGCATTGCATATGCAACACACTCCGAAAGAACGAACCTGATCAGTCAGGCTAACAACTAATTTACTTGCTTGCTTTGGCAGTGAACATGTTTTGTTATGGTCTGCATTTAGAAACTCCACTCCTGCAGACTAGCCTTGCTACAGACTCCACTGTTCCCACTGCCAGGTACAAGACAAAAGATCTTTAGTACAGATCAAGCCAAAGCAAAATGAAAGAGGTAGAAAAGCTCTAAGACAAAACAGTCTGTTTACTGCTACATAAAGGAGGAAAACTAGAAGAGAGAGAAAAAAGTGACCTACATTTCCTTCACCATCCACGTGACCAAAGTGCTTTGAAAATTTTGGCTTTAGGAGACGAATAGTGTAAAAAAATCTCTTCACAAATACTATAATATTTAATCTGGTACGCTATTACACAACAAATGTAGGAAATCCTGCAATTCACCACAAGCACAGGTTATACATAAAGATGTTTATCCTGTAAGCCCTATTCACTTCAGATACTTTTCTCTTACCAGATCGACTCCTCTCTCTCCCCATATTCCCTTGTTGTCTAAGTCTTCATCTTTATGCAATTTTTCTGAAGTTATTTTCAAGGAATGGTAACTTTCACTGATGTGCTATAACTAATAGAAAAGATTAACTAATGCATTTTCCTGCCAGTCAATTCCACCATAATACTGCCATATTATACGCAGAAAAACAGATTAAGCAGTTAGCCCCAATAACTAGGAACTAACCAAACAACTAGATCACAAAACTAACTCCTGAATCTCAGCTCTCTGTTAACAATAATGATGTGCTCCTTTATGCCATATGCTCCCAGTGAAGGAAATCTAGAATGTCAGGAACCTAATAAAAACATAAAGCACTTCTTTTCCTTTCCATTTTCCCCTCTCACGGAATATTAATAAAACCTCAATCAATGAACCCTCAATCTCACTTCTTGTGTTAGATGATCTGCAGAAAAAAACTAATACTTTCACACAACTATCAGATCAAATGAAAGGTACTTGCAGGCTCTGTCGCCTCTCAGATCAATTCAACTGAAGGTTTGTTTCAATAATACTAAGTTCTTCATCTTTCATCAGATTTTATTACATTTCAAGTAATGCTAATGTTTATCTTCATAATAAGCTTGACTTTACAGCTGTATTCATTTGCACCTGTTTACCTACAATGTGTATGTGTTAGAGTCTGCACGTGTCAAACATTACTGGGTAAACTGTGGGTTCACAGATTGGGTTTTATTACACATTTTGGCTTCCTAATAATCAGATAAGCCCTACTTCCACTCGGATAAAAGCACATTTAATGCAGAAAGATGTCACCTGGAACAGAGAAGTTTTCAGAACAGCTCAGCATAAGGTGTTGGGTAAGGGCTGCAGTAAGACACAAAGTATTGACTTCATGCTCTTCTCATACAAATTCCTTTCTGTGACAGAATGAAAGAAGGGATGCAAACACATCCCACATCCATTTTGGGTATATACATTGCTGCCAGACTCTATCACCTCATTTCAGGACGAAACAAAATCCCTTTCAGGCATTTTTTGCTCAGGTGGGGGGCAAAAAAAAAAGAAAAAGCACCTGACGATACATGTACTTAAGTCATTCTCCTGAACAGTGCAAGTCCTCTGTTGACCCTCCTCCACATGCACAAGGTCTGTGTGGAAACTGTAGTAGCATCAACACTCCTCCAGTAATAATTCATCACTAAAAGAAAGCAGTTAGCCATCACAGTCTTAACCTTCACCATTCTGAGGCTGTGCTAGCCAGAAACACATTCTCTCTAGCGCATCCCTACTGACATCTGACAACACCTTTCTCTGTGCTCCCTGATCTTGCAGACATATAACCCTTTAATTTCTCTCTACTAGTCCTTGGAAGCTATCTCAATTTCCTTTCAGTCCAGCTACAAGACTCTTCTTAGAATTATGGAGTTTTTTCCATATATGGGTTTCTTACTGATATTGTGCAGAAAATACACAGAGCTTGAAACTCGGGCATGGAGCTCCAGCAACCCTACAAAAAGATGAAGATGACAAGACAATAGAACATGTAGAGCTTCTCCTTTGCTTCCCTCTTCTTCCTCCAAAACAAAATCTGTTGCAACAGTGAAGAACTTGGTATCGTACCGGTTGGAAGCGACTGTCTATGAGCAAGTACTGATACCTTTGAACTCTGTGAGAACCAATGTAACTTCTCAGAAAATGAGGATTATCGCTACACACAGGCTCCTTCAAGCTACAGCTAAAGCTGACTGAGATGAGAAAAGGGAATGGAATTCAGATGTTACTGGATGCTATTCTTCCACTTCCCAACACCTCCAAATGACAGCCAAATGTGTGGGAAGAATTTAAAAAAAAATGCCTTTTGAAGTTGTCAACATCAGTAGTCATCAGCTAAAAGGAAGAAAAAATCCCTGTAAGCAACCCGAATTGCACTTCTGGTATGGCAGACTAAATACTGCCATACTGCCAGCTTCAAATCCTGCACTGATTTGAAGACAATGAGCAACCAAACATGAAAACCTGATAAAGAAAACATTGAAGTCTGAGTAACTAGTCGCTCTTTTAAAAATAATTGATAGAATTATTTACTTATACTTATAATTATATAATTATGTACTTATAATCAATGTTACAACAGAAAAGCCAAATCCTGGAGCTCAACCCCAAAACAAATTATTCAGTTCAGTGGGTGCAGGAGAATACCTAGAATCTCAGTAACTCACAAAAAGTCAGTCTTTTTTTTTTTTTTTTTTTTT
>Ga0065711_1048667_pt1 | contig 11685 bp, 4 predicted proteins | sample Hoacrofraction12_FD_59098 | JGI IMG/M metagenome (GOLD analysis project Ga0065711, IMG submission 59098) | Hoatzin crop microbial communities from Cojedes, Venezuela - Epithelial fraction 12 v2 (version 2) | ecosystem: Host-associated > Birds > Digestive system > Esophagus > Crop | place... | reverse complement strand
GGGGGGGGGGGGTATAAAAAAAAAAAAATTAAAAAAGCATCATTATACATTTACAAGTGCTTTGCTCACTTTCGTATTCTTTCCAGACATATAGTATTTGTCCTGGAAACTGCTCTGCTCTCAGCACAGAAATGAGGACAGAATGTACTGCTGTTTTGATTGTTGCACTGGGTTAGAAAAATGCGTGCACAGCCCCTGCCGCAACTGTCAAATGCAGACATGAGTCCCCTCTGAATGCTCTGTCAACTACACAACATCTTGCCCTGAGTAAACCAGCTCCTGCAGGTGTACCTCTTCATGCTGTGCACGGTCAGACTACAGTTGCACTGGGGCTGAGACCTCAAAGGTGGTGGTTGACGTTTAGGTGGGTGGTGTGAGTCACTGGAGATCCACACCCTACTATGATGCCAAAAGGCAAGGTTCTTGAGAGCAGCTGTCTGCAACGTTAAGAGGTCCTGTCTACCTGAGGTCGTTAAAGACCACACACCACTTTGAAAACATTACAGGTGTCAACCGTGGTATTCTGGCCAAACTCCAGATCAGGTAATTAACTTCTCTGACCTAAATTCCACTCATCATTTCCATCTACCTAGCTACCCCTCACTAAAGCACTGTGCCTCACTAGGGCATTGCATGGCAGTGGAAGATGAGAAATGTTTATAATGTCTATTAATGTATTTATTGTGATTATAATTGAAAGGAGCTCTGAAAAACAGGCTCTAGGCACCTGATTTTTAAGCTTGCCATCACAATGTTATCTAGCAACATACAGGGTAGCACAGCCTCCATATAATACTGCTGCTCACAGAATCCTAAGAAATGAATGTTGTCCTGGTGGTTAGTGCATTAAAAGCCATTTGGCTTATGAAAGTTCAAAGCTGGTCACAATTCTTCAGAAAACACCATTAGAAAAGCCAAGCTGGAGGACCTCCCTTTATCCTTTCTGTGGTACTATCTGTTATTATTTGCTTAAAATAACTAGGAGCTAAACTTGGGAAGAGACAATTGTTGTTAATAGAAAATTAAAGAGTGACAGGGAGGGTGCCACCTAATGGAAGAAAAAATATTTTCCTCCATTCTTCCACCTGTCCCCAAGTGAACTATTGTGAATGAGGAATGCAAGGAAGTGAGACATTTGCAAAGATCTTGGGGGAGCTTCTGGAGACAGGGTCCTCTCAGCGACTGCGCTGTGACTCACAGCTGTGCCATCTCACCATCTCTGTGCTGCCAAACTCCTGTCTAACAGAGCTGCCCAGGAGAGAGACCTTCTTGGCTGAGGGTAAATGCAACAGAAGATGCTCTTCCCATTTCGTGCTGTCCCCAGTACAACCCACAAAGACGTATAGTCATATGGAAGCCCATACAGTTGGCATGAATCGATCTACAGAGCAGATTATCTTCTCCATCTCTTTAGCATAGATGATCTGTGTGGAAGGCACCTTGGTGGCATTCTGTGTCAGCACTTGCAGCTTTCAACCTACAAGTATGGTGAGAGACGGCACTCGGTTCTGCTCTAATTAATTGAACTGAAATATGTGACTCTGTGGAGGAACCCCACAATATAACAAATATGCCAAACAACATATACTTTCTCAGATGACCCTCCTTATAGGAATATAACTCAGAGAGCTGTACACCTGTATGTCATTTTCCATTTACTACTTTTCTTTTAGTTTTAGTTGAATTTTAGACCTAGAATGCCCTCTGACAATGGAGTGATGTCTTCCTTTTGGTTTTGGATAAACATCAATTTATACAGCAAAGAGGCACAGTTCATTCAACTTAGATTTCTATTTCAAAAAATTCTTGTGATATGGTCTGTCAGTAGGAACATTTTGAAACAACAGTTTTCAGTTGTCGAATGGAGGTTACCTACAGAGTAGTGGTATCGTTATTGACAGTATGGCAAAGTCAGGATAAAAAAGACTGTAGAAATATTTTAGGATGCAGATGCAACTCAGGACTGCACTTTTTTTTTCTCTTTTTTTTTAAATCTAAATGTGGTCTCCATGGTATTTATCAAAAATATCAGTTTTACTCAGTGCTTGAAATTCCTCATGAGCAAATAGGTTTCTCAAGACTTTCCATATTGCCAAAATGCCTGTATTTGGGTAATGTGTCTGCACAATGGCCTTTTTAGAGGGCATTTCAATGCCAGGGTTGCGCAGGCTGGCAAATGAGGTGCGTTTTACAGTCTGGTGAGCTTGGCTTGTGGAATTAAACAGGACTGCTGTCTTGCAGAGGCTAGATAGCAAACAGGGGGTGTATCAGGCTGAAAGGACATTTGGAAAATAGTGGGAAAAGGGTAAGAACCTTAAGCTGAAGGCTACTTTAACTAACCTGGAGCTGTTGTTCTTATGTCAGTAGAGTGCTACTGTCAGTAAGGATGCTCTTTTTTTTAGATGGAGCAGTTTCATTGCTAGAAAAACATGGAGTGACTCCCGGTGTCCCCAGAATTCAGTATTGTGACTATGAGGGTGTTAGCATGCAGGGGATATCAGCTTGCTGCATAAGGGTGTTGGGCTGCATACTAGTGACTCCGTTCGTAGTAAAACATGCAGGAAGAGCAAGAGGAGATGATTGAAACTGAAATGACCCTTTCCTGGCCACAGCCCAGCTCCTGTGGTAGATGGTAGTTTTGTCTCTTGGCACACACAAGAACTGTATGCAAGCCTGTGTGAAGACACGCTGTAGTAAGGATTAAGCCGCTGCATTTGTTCAAGGCAAAAGCCAGTGGTGGTCAGCAACGGACTCAGGACAAATCGTCTTACTTGAATGAAGAAAAACCAGGGGAAGCTGGGAGATGACTCTGAACGTAGCGGTAGGACATTACATACCCCAAGCCTACACAGCAATCTGAGCCATACTTTGGTTGTTGAAGTGGGGCTAGAAACATGGATCAGGTCTGTTTCATGTGTAACAACACTTTAGTGAAGGAGAGTCTTGCTGATAACTGAGAAACTAGAGGGACAGAACCACCACAGCTAACTGTAGCTCCTTGAGGCAAGATGTACAAGGCCTGTGTGTTTTGCAAGGTTTTCTGATGCACAGTCTGATTATGTGGGTTTTGGGTTTTTTTATCCAATATAGTTTTCTCTAAGATAATGATAGTCAGTGATGTCAGAAATATGTGATCACGCGTTTGCTACTGCACCACTGCCTTCATTTGACTGTCTTATTTTTATGGCAACATCTTAGTTCAGTTGTTCATGCTACCATTTGATTTCTGTTGCAGACTGTTGGAAAATGGCTAGTGAGCATTATTTGATAATAATTATACTGCAGGAAGAGTAGGAGGTTTCGGCCACTGTTTAAGGTGCTATACACTTTCAAAGGAAGAAATGGTCTTTGCCTTGCAGTCTGATGCCAAAGGCTCTGCTCCTACAGTGTTTAGATACATAAATTACTTTTGCACATCAAGAATTTTCTTGCATTGTTACACACTGATAAATATTTGTGAAGTTGAGAGTTAGGATTAAGTAACATAATGCAAAGGTGTTAGGGAGAAAATTATAGCTCTGGTGAATTTACTATTAGGTGTGTATTCATTTGTGTTTATAATCCAGTATTCCTTAGTCTCTTCATGGAATACCCTTGGCCACAAAAAGAAAATCACAGGAATCGTTTTCTGTTTCTTTACCAGAGAACGGGGAGTTTATTACTCAAAGATCTGTTTGCAATCCCCAGTAGAGTTTTGTTATGTTTATTGGGTCATGCCTTTTGTTGTGTACTTTTCCTGTGGATCTCTGTAGGTATGCTGTGACCAAAGCTCCTTCTTGGAAAAATGATTTGTTACTCTGTTTTTTACAATAATTCTGCCTTTTAAATGAACAATGTGGGATGTGGAGAAGTTGTGTATTGAGATAATAAACTATAGTGTGGTATTTTTCTTTCAAATGAAGACATAGATACTTTTTTCCTGTGATTCAAGGCACTGCTTGTTTCACTTCAGTTTCAAAATAAATTATGTTAGTCTTTATCAAAACTGTATAATGTTTATACTGAAGCAATAATACTTATCGCGAATATGAACATTTAATTCCAACATTTTGTGAGTAACCTCAATAATCTAGTAAATTCACTAGAGAAAAAACCTGTGTTTCAATATGACACAAAGCATGTCGGTTGTAGTTCTGCACTTGGATACATGATATATGTGCCATTTGTTCCAGCTAAAGTTATTTATATTTCCTTTGCCAGGACTTTTTTATGCCTGGATCCATTAACCTCCTTAAAGAGTGAGTTATCGTTTTCCGTGGGACATGCATAAAAATGGCAGTGCTCAGTGCTGGCGTTGCTGCCTATCCTGCGGTCAGGGGGCCAGCTGTCTGACACTAGATGGAGATGCGTGTTGTCCAAGAAAGCTGTGACGTATTTCAAACACGTTACAATTATCATGTAAAGGCTAATGATGTCTGTTGAAAATTCCCAACATTTGTCTTAAATGAACGGTCTTTTTCTTATGTAGGCTGAGCTTAAATGCCATCCAATATTATTCTGCAACAGGCTACATATAATTGGCCTTGTTATAGAAACTTAAAGGTCTTAAAGATATCTCATGGGTTTATTTTTTTCATGGAAACATTCAGCTCTGGATTTATGTGTCAGGTTCATTTCACAGATAGTTTCTAAATGCACAGTAACACAGTACAAGCTGGTTATTTTTTTATTATATTTTAAAGAAGAACTCTCCAACAATCAAATTTCACCTTCAATTAATCTGTAAAACCCTGCTCTTGCAGCCCACCATCGCTGCTTGCCATCACAATATCTCAACTAGTTCTTTAGGAAATGAGATGAATACAGCCAAGTTCCTTGCAGATTTAATGCTTCTCACTGTTCATTTTTCTTTTGTGAGTGTAAGGTATTCTTTTTATAAATGTATCAGAAGAAAGTATTGTTCCAGCTAGAGTTGGAGGGTTTAATTAAGAGGGAAGGTCTCCCAGCATGCCTGCTAGATGATCAGGGCTGAATTAGTGCATTTCCCTGTGGGAGATCATTCCACTATTGAAACTGTGCTACTGTTAGTGTTTATTGCTGAGGCTGTGGGCTGTTAGCCTATCAAGTGCTAAGAACCTTAGCAGTGACTGCTTACACCGTAAGGAACAGCTGTGTTATCGACATTGATGACCAGAATCAAAGACTTGTTTAGATGGCAGAATGGACTAAGAATTGGTGGACAGAGATGGATATGTGCACTTGCAAGTCATTGCACAAGGCTTTCCTAAAGTGTAAAAGGAACTCTTGCATATAATGATGGTGATGTACATGTAGGGAAATTTTTCTTTCTTTTGACAGTCAAATGATTTTGAGAAGGCAAAAATTGCCTTTTCAGACTGAAGTCTCAAAGTTGAAATAAAGTAAATGAAAAATTAACGCTAACATGGGGAGTGCTTTTGGAATGTCTACAAATACATATAAAATAAAGTTTTTTAAACCATAAAGGATATATATTGACCAAAACTTGGTGTATCCTGGTGTCATGATGACAGAATGTCAGCTGAAATGCTGTTACCCTTACTCCTAGACATTAATATGTCGTCTTCTCATTCTTTGACCTATTGTAGTCCTATGTAGTCATAAATCAGCAATCCCTTGCAGTCCTCTTTGAAGGACTTAGTTTAGACAAGAAGATGAGGCTTTAGGTTATATTTAAAGTAAGAGTCTATGTGAACCTGCTAGTAGTAGATTTTCCAGCCATAAGGAAAAATAAAGTCACAGACATTAGTTGCTGTATTTAATATATTTCCTATTACGATAAAAAGATTTACATAATAGTGGCATAGAAAAATCTCAGTTCATTCAATTTTTAGAGGTGAACAAACCAGAGGGAAAGGAAGGTTTAACTTTGTGAAATGTCAACTGTTGAATTTTGGCAGCATAGATTTTTGTTCCATTTTACTCAGAACATTACACATTGGCAGATAAAGATAAAAAAAAGTGGCTTACAATTTTCTTCTGCTTCAAGGTGGACAAGAAATGTCTTGCATTTTGTGGTGTGCAGTCAATTAAATGTTTCTCCTGAAGCTAAATTCTGGAGTGCCTTGAAGCCACATTGCATTTTACTTGAATCCACAGCGGGGATCCCATCTTTCTCAGTTTTTCCCAGACATCTCATCTTTCCCAGTAACAGTGACACCAGGTAAAGGTCCTGCGGTTGTAAAATGTGTTACTTCTGGTAGGATATGCTGTCCCAAGCTCCAGATCATTATCCAAGTCTTTGCTCTGTCTTATTTTGCTGTGAGAGACCTTGGACAAGTCTTATGTGTCCAAGTCCCACTTCAGTGTCTGTTCTTCACTGAGGGGGGACAGACAAAGAGAGGTAAAGGGTGCATGCATCCAGAAGTAGCAGGTATCTCCACTGCACTACCTGTTGGAGATATACGGAAGAGCACATCACGTAATATTGCACTGGAATCCATTTATTGCTTAGAAAGCAACAGGGGCAGCTCAGAAGTCTCCGTTTCCTGAGCCAGTTCCATTTGGTGCACTAAGAATGGAGGTGTGAGCAGGTGACTCCCAAACTGCTCCTTGGTTTCTGCTGGAAAAGCTATGGAGCTAGTGGGTTGGTTACTGGGTGGGTTGGTACTCTTCCATGAAAAATTCTGATCTAGGAAAGTGAAATTTCATCTATACAAATCTTCATCTCTGTATAAAAATATAACAGACATAACAATATATAAATCTCCCTAACTTAAAAAACAGACTCTAGGAACATCTGCTGTATTTCAACTAATCTTACCTTTAGCCTTCTACTACTTAGTACATCTATATACTGTAGCTATTGGGAACCCAGGGATTCACAGTTGTTTTCCTCCATGCTTATTGCATTGCAATGGCTGAGATAATCCTGCAGGGAAAAAAAAAATAAAAGCAAGATGAAAGGAACTATTTTTTTACATTAAATCAAAACTTCTTCAGCAGCTTTCCTTTTCCTTCAAGCACAGAAAAGTTCCATGTCTTCATCTGGCACAACTCATCCAAGTTTTAGCAACTGTAGTGATGCTACAGCGTTTTCCACCAGAAGAGCTGACCTGAAATGTCGGAAAATTATCTTGGCTCTAGCAGAAAGCCTTAAATATTTAGTCTAAATTCCAATTTCTACCCTAGAAGGACACAAAGATGTGTTTGACTGCAGCGGGTGGTCAAAATTCCAAATCTTAATATCTTTTTTAGGATACTTCAAACTCCAGATCAATTTTGATCAGTTTCTCTACTTGTACTGAAAAAAAAAAAAAATTATTTATTTATTTAAAATTAATCTGACAATTCTGAGCTGAATCCAATATTTAAGAAAAGGATATGTGAAAAGGAGAAAAAAACAAAACTGGAGGCTGGGTATTGCTTTAGATCTGTGTTATTTATGTGACAGCTGTCACAGTCATGGTTCTACCGGGGAGAGCAGAGTGCCTGTAAGGGCTGTAGCCCTATCTTTCTTTCCTTTTGCACCTACAGGTATGATGAGTTTATTCGTAATTATCCCACACACTTTGCAGAAAAACTTTGCCCTGCTTCACAACTTAGTTTGGACCTGTGCCTGCCTTGGCAGTGCTCTGTTGTGTTTCATGTTTGGATTGGCAGATAGCTTTCCATGTTGTGCTCCCACTCACTATGATGAGATCCTGCTCCAACAAACACTTCCACCTCTGATTTATTATTTGCCAATGAGTAATACTGTTAAAATCATCAGGGCTGTGTCTGTCCTTGTGCATAATGGTCTTACAGATTCCACTCTCTGAAATTCCTAAAGCCCTTTTGAAATAGTTGAGTGAGACAAGAAAGCAGTGAGTCAACATTAGCAAAGCATCTTAAATTCTGGGATGTTCCTTTCCTCTGATGAGGAGGAAAGAGAAAGGAGAAGTGTTTACATCAAATGACGTTCCAGAAATCTGCAAGACAGCTGTCATTTGTCTTTTGATGGTGCATCTTTGTAAGACATTGTCATTATGGTTATTTATTTTCAGGTTTACATCCCTATGCAGAAGGGGGTATCGTAGTGCAATTACATTGCTGTCCGCAGTTCAGTTTGAGAAAGAACAATCCTTCCACTGCTTCAAAGCTGAATAAAAACCGTCATGGAAAATTCTTACGAAAGAACAGAAAATATTACCCTTTTAGTAGGCTTTGTGAATATTTCTAAATTCAGAATGTAGTTAAATGATATCTCTGCTGGAGAACAGCTTAAAATAACCCACAGAAAAGACAACATTTTAACTGAACAGTATAATTTAATAGACATTTCTATGGAAACTCTTATATTTCTATAGGATATCCTTATGAGCTCTTTTAAATTCTGTAAGATTTTTCCATTTGTTGACACTGCATGTCTATAAAGGATTGTCAGAGAGTTCTCAAAGGACAGAAAGCAAACATTTCAATTATGAATATATGGATTTATATCCAGAAATATGAAGTAATACCACAGAAATACCAAGATTAAGATAGAAGTAACGAGTTGACCTTAACAGGTGAGTAAATAGCTAAAGTATGGCAATTTAGTTTTACATAAATAAATTGAAGGGGAGAGGGGGAGATAACAGTGTTAGATAATGGCATAGATGTGCAAGAAGATTTCTGAGAGATGTGTTCTTAGAGTGGAAGGTAGTATGCCTGCTATTCATGCATATTTAAGTGGGTGGTTGATTGCTCTCGCTGAACTGCTTGGCTTTACTCCAACTGATAGTGTTTGGAATGTGTAATGAAGGCAGAGGGTGGTTGCGGTTCTTCCTTCTCTTTATTTATGTGTGCTTTTTAATTTTCAGAATGCCTATGTCAACATCAATCGGATCATGTCTGTTGCATCAAGGCTTTCTGAGGCAGGCCATTACGCTTCCCAGCAAATTAAACAAATATCTAGCCAGCTGGATCAAGAGTGGAAGAGTTTTGCTGCAGCTCTGGATGAGCGCAGCACGATCTTAGCCATGTCTGCTGTCTTTCACCAGAAAGCTGAACAGGTGAGCTTCTTTTGTGACTGGCAAAATGATCCACTGCTGCTTTGATAATGACGATGCTGCGGTATTGCCTGGTGGCTTCTGGCTTGTATGCAGTGAGGTTAAGAGCCTTGTTCCTAGTGGATCAGTGTCTCAAAAACAAATGGTAACATTTCCCCCAAAAAACTGGCACATGTTCCCTGAGTGGGTAAGTAAGTGTGTTTACACCTTAGTGATGAGAAAGAATCTGGTCAGAACTGCAGTACACTGGTGCAGCAACGTGCTGCCTGATTTCTATTTCCTAATACTTCATCAGTGCTGTGGATAAGTTCAGGATCATTATGGTCAGGAAAACAGTATGTATCTGCACTCATGTGTATATATGGTATGTGCTATGTGGGCAGGAATATTCACACATATGACATAGAACCATACCAGCCAACAATTTCGAGGAGCCAAAGCACCTTATTGTTAATGAAGCTTATGGAATTCATTCCACAACATAGTCTTTCAGCGTTCTGCCTAGCTCCAAACTTTGTTAGACCTCACGAAGTAGAGAGTTCAGAGACAGCAAGGAACATCCAAGAAAATTTTCCATGTCCCTGAACTCTGGTTTGTGCCTTTAACAGCTACCAAAATTGTTCTTCAGAGCTTCAAAAGATTTAAAATATGTCAGTGAATAAACCTTCTGGGTAATTTACACTTAAACCAGGTCCACCTAACAGTAATGGTTCACCTTTGATCATATCTTGACTATATTCATTTTCCAGTGACAAACACTGCTTTGGAGCTCTCTTCAGTGTTGTTGTGTGCTTGTTTTTTTGAAGTAGTTAATATCAAAGCTACTAAGTGGGTGTGCTTGATGTTTATAAAATGACCCATACTTCAAGTGTATGAAGAAGAAATTAGAACTGATAAACCAGAAACTGCCTCATAAGCAGAAATATCTGTATGGAAAAGTTTAGCTCAAACAGTAAAGATTTTCTTTATTGTTTGTTTCTGACCATAGAATTATAATGGATTTTTCTTTTTTTTTGTGTTTCCTATGGAAAAAAGGCCATAGCGTAGAGCAATTACTCACCCTACTGGGCACTTAGTCATGTAAGCACACTCAGTGGCTCTGATGGACTGATATACCAAGAAGATGCCCAGTACAAGTGCTTTCATCAAGTACAATGGTCCCTGTAGTGTTTAGGTGTAGTCTTCATGTCAATAATTGTCAGTCATCATATGAAGAAAAATAAAAAAAGAATTTCCATCCAGTCCATAGTCACAATGAGAATGTTTAATGCCTGTTAATGAATTAGTTCATTCTTGTTTGTTTGGGGGTTTTTTTGGTGTGTAGGTTTTGGGGGTTTTACCTTTTTTTTTGTATGAGTGATCCCATATTTTTCTGAAGTGTCAGTCTTTGCAAGAGTTGCTGAGGTTTTCTATAATGTGAAAGGCAATGAAACAGAAAGATGTATTGAACTGTCTGTCAAGCTACAGGTGAAATATTTTTTTTTGTCTTTCTACGTTTTGAACACTGTCAGTGGGTATTTCGTCTCAGCCTTAACTTGAAAAAAAGCTACACTAATGTCACTTTCAGCTTTGGGTCTGTTTCCTTTACAATTGTTTGGATGGGTTGGAAAAACCCAATCCTGCCTTGGCACCTCTTCATAAGGAGGTAAAGTTTGTGCTGCCTGACCGAAGCCAGTCCCTCATTACTAAACAGATAGGAGAATTTGCTAATTGTGAACAGCAGTTGCTCCTCACTTGCAATAAGAGACAATTCAGTGGAAGATAAGTGCTGATGTGAAGCCTGTAAACTCAGACTGCTTCAAAAAAAAATGTGGGAGTCAGTGTGTCCATCAGCCAGGACTAAAATTTTGGCCTTGCTTTAGTAACCGTAATCAGGTTACTAAATCAAGTCATTGGATAAACCAATGACTTGAATGCTAATAATTTAGTCGTTTGACCTCTGTATAGTATAAAAAGTGAGGTGTTTGGGATTTGGTCTATAACTCAGTCTGCTGTCTGTCAAACATTCATTCCAAATATAACATACTACTATTTGGCTTCACCCAGGGTATTTTTTTACTGAAGTCAGGACTTCATTAATTTACAACAAATAAGGCTTAAATCTCTGAAGCAAAGGTATAGATAAACCCACTGTCTCCTCTGTCCTAAATCAAATCTTATTTTGCTGCCTTTGTTCTGTCAGTAAAGGTAGACTTGTTGCAGATCCAGCCATTTCTCCCACAGTGTATCCCTGCTTCCCTCATACCGATCTGATCTGCAGATTGCCTTTCCTTCTCCAGTGCAATAAGCTGCTACAGTCTCTTTGTTCCTTCCTTCCTATTGATTGAAGTTCTCTGTGATGCCAACAGGAAGCAAGTCTGTTAGGACTAATCTTTCAGCCTTTGGCACACCCCAGCCTGCAAGGAAGTTGTTGGCTTGGGACAGAGATTTATGAAAAGCTCTGAAATCTCTGTAATATGCAAGCTAAGCAGGAAGTAACTTGTTTTTCAAGGTCTTTTCCTAAAGACCCCACACAGAAAACTGCACAGAATACAATTTGTCTGGCTTGGAAGGATGAAAGGCTGAGTCAACCCTGCTGGGAATTGAACTTCACATCTGTCTTCACATGCTTCAGAATCACATTGCTTTCCTGGCTTTTCTTGCAGATACATGTGGCATGTTGAATGGAACTCAGCTGAATGAGTTCCTGGATCAAAGCTTTTTTTTTTTTTTTTTTTTTTTTTTTTTTTTTTTT
>Ga0065711_1048666_pt1 | contig 11685 bp, 5 predicted proteins | sample Hoacrofraction12_FD_59098 | JGI IMG/M metagenome (GOLD analysis project Ga0065711, IMG submission 59098) | Hoatzin crop microbial communities from Cojedes, Venezuela - Epithelial fraction 12 v2 (version 2) | ecosystem: Host-associated > Birds > Digestive system > Esophagus > Crop | place... | reverse complement strand
GATTGTTCATCCATTGGCTGAATGTTTAGAGAGAGGAATATATAAGATGTAGGATTTGTGAGAGCTTCTGACATTTATGGTATTTTTGATTCACACTTTTATTAGACTTGTCTGAAAAATAATTCATTATTTCAGCTTTTCTTTGTAGTTCTCTAAAAAGCTGCCATAATCATCAAATAGATCAGGGCATGTAATAAAAGCCATACAGCCAGTAGTAGAACATACTGTCATATAACCATTAAGACTGTTCTAAGAGCCAAAATGTTGGAACTAAAAGTATTTTTAATGACTTGAAATTGCTTGAAGTGCTTTCTGAGACTTGAAGGGTGCTGATTTATTTATCTAGTGTACTTACCTAAATTAATTTGGATAGAAATACTGCGGTTTTAATCCTCTTATGGCAAAATTTATGTTAGTATTTTTAGATGGCATATCATTTTGTCTGAAGGATAGAGTTAAATAACACTGGTCTGAGTATTGTCATTAAATAAGAAAATGTGGATGAACTAGCCAAAAAAGCATTAAGGAATGCAATCTTACCTGGATTATAGTGATCATTTTTATAAGTGACCTTGCAGGAAATGCAAAATTTCAGTAGTATCTTCTCTCTTTCTCCTGTTAATTACTTTTTTAGCATGGAAAAAGTGAGTAATGCAAGTACATCAGCAGCTGTTTTAATAATTTGTATCATATCTACATGAATGAATTTTTTCTTCTATCTTCCTTTTCTTTTTCTGTAATACATTTACTGAGATAGAGTGTATTAACCTGTTGGAACATACTGTACATGTTGTAATAAGCCAGTTAAAGGGCTCAATGTTTTCGATTTTACTGTTTTTTCTGTCGGTGGAAAAAGACTGCTTACCTGGTTTTAACTTCTTGGTAGTGATTTTTAGCCTTATTCTACTCACTGCATTGCTTCTTTCAGGGTATTTGGTAGCCTAGTGTCCAAACTGCTGCTTTGTTAACCATCACGGCGATAAAGCTCGTCTTCACCAGTGAGAGTAGCTCTTATCAGGACTTTTTCCTGTCATGTCACATAGCTCTCCCAGAGCAATTTCCCCCAACTCCCATCTACCTCTTACTTCCTACGTGGCTGATAATCCTTTTCCATTCATTTCTCCTGAGCACTGCCTCATTTCTGCCACACACACATCTTCATGAGCTAGACCTTTATTGCAATCACTGTAGTATCTGAATATCCTTGATGATCATCTGTCCCTTCAATGGCAGGTTTACCTGCCAGCAGGTACAGGCTTTCCGTTGTACGTACGCTTGTTTTCGTAGAACTGGCTCTAGTAAAGCAGAGCAACCCACTGATTTATACACAGATTGAAAAAATATTTGTTTCTGTTGACTCTTGATTACAAGTGGTACTGCCAAACTGTGACACGTTGTTCTCTTGGTAGAAATAGCTGTATTATGGAGCAGGCATTGGTTGTCAAAGTCTCTTGGAACTGGAGAAACTGTGTCACAAAAATTTTACCAATGCAGAATCTTGATGCTGAATAATAGACTTGTCCTTCCTCTTTCAAAATCTAGAAAGCGCAGGTAGAAATACACACCATATCATTATATGCCTACATATAGTATATAGATAGTATAAATAGAAGGGTCTGAGAATGTGAACCTTCCCATCATTGTGATTAATTTGTTTATATCTTTGGCCTAGCTATTTGATTTCTCTTAGTTTTCCCTTCTTTCAATATGATAAGAAAAATAAAATCTGGGGGGAAAACTACTTAAAATAATGTTTTATCTCATCAAAGAAGGAAGAATTCGGCATTTCTTCTTTTCTGAGTCGTGTATATAGATTCCTGAACATTGAAGGGGAGGGATAGAAAATAACCTTTCAGTTTTTTGAAGAATTTTTTTTTTAAAAAGTGTAATAGTTCACTAGCTCATGAGGAATCTTGAAGTCTTAAAATGTCTCAAAAAAATAGCCACATGCTGGTGAGATGACTTTGTGGAAGATTTTATGGTTTCAAAAACCTCATGGAAAGTGATATCTTTCTACATTTTCTGTTCTAGCATGTCCTAGACCCGTAAAAAACTTACTTATTATTTCACTCATAACTGAAGATTACTATGACAGGCTGTGCCTAATTTATTTCCCTACTTAAATGTGTCTGCATTATGCAACCTCTGCCAAAACAGCGGTACCTTGGAACCTGTTTCTAATTGCAGAAAAGTGGCTCTGGAAGCACAGTACTTTATAACTTTCTGTGAGCAAGTAGTGAGAGGAGTTATTTTTGAGTTCTGGTTTTCTTCATTGGTAAAGTGGAGGGGTTTTTAGATCAAGGAAGAGAAAGAGCTGATATAAAAAAAAAGCCTTCTCCCTTGAAGGGAAACAGTGGTCATTTTTCGTGTAACAGTCCTAGTCTTCCAGCAAAAACTGAGACAAGATGGTTAAGAGGTTGGAGAAATATATCCTGCTTACACAAAATTTAACTCACCAGGCTGTTAATCTCATACTCTGTAGGAAAATAAAGATTTCCCAGAAAGGCCATGTATTTTATTAAACTAATACATTTCTGAAATGAAAATCAGTCTAGCTTTCAGGCAAACAAGCCCTTTTTCAATCTGAAAAAGGAAACAGCAATCTTGAAGTTAAATACAGGTTGTAGACGATTAGTCTGTTTGGTTAGTGTAACTAACATAAACGGTTAGTTTGAGAGAAACTAGCTCCTGTGAACAAAGAGGCATGCTAGCAAAGGAATATGCAGTTTGATGTTCTCAGCTGATTAGTAGCAGTAATGGCTTATAATATTTTCAGTCCTCTGCATCAGGCCACTATCGCTTACACCCTTTACCTGTGCACTTTTGCTTGTGTCCCCCAAAACTGCTTGGACAACCACTCTGTTAAATGAGTTGGAAAAGTTATCCTACTCTAGAAAACCTCAACCTGCTTTTATTTTCCTGGGTGATTTTTAAGGGAGGTGATTTTGGCAGTCCAGCTCTCAGGGTAGGACCACACCGACAGCTGTGCTGGGAAACCTAGCAGGGCAGTGTGCTGCGATGCAGAGGTGAGAAGGTAACGCCAATTCTCAGCCCAAGAGCTGAGCAGTTAGTGCACATCGAATTTCAAAGGAGATACTGTGCTCTGAACCTGGTATCTGAAGTTTGTGGGGTTTTGTGTGAAATAATTTACAGTGATTTTTACAGTAAAGTACCACCAGCACACATGGGATGATACAGCACACATTGCAGACAGGGATATGTCCTTTAGCCTTTGATCTAGAGCTTCAGCACTGTCGTTACAAAGGTTTTCAAAAGTATCCTAAGGACCTTAGGGCTTGAATATGTTTGGCAGGGGAGAAGAGGACTGGAGCTCAGGTGCAGGAGAGGAAAAGTGTCTGTAAGGAATGAAAAAAATGAAATTTATTTGGGTTATTTGCCTTACTTCTGTACTGTTTGAGGTATTCAGTATATCCTCTGCTCATTATAAGAGCTTTTTCATAAAAGAAAGAAAGCTAAAAGGCCTCGTAATTGCTGTTCACTGTTACCATAGGTGACCATATAAATTATGGGAAGATTTGCTGAAACATAACATTTTTCTTTACATCTGTTCGAGGAGAAGGGAAAGGGGGAGGGGGGTGGTGTTAAAACTCCCAATAAAAGAAAAGCAGCAGCAAATCTGAAAAGCACACTTTCATTGGACATCCCTTTTGATAAACACACAGAAATTAATTGTAGCCAAGTTGATGGAATAGGTTTTAAAACACTACAAGAAAACATGCTAATAATACAATACTTTTTCTTGCTTCAGTTTCATGTTTAATAGCTTAGAGATTGAGTTTTTTTTCCATTTAAACTAATAGTTAATGAAATCTTGATGCTGGCTACCATGTAACTTCTGTGCTTTATTGTTATGAGTGATCCTTTGTTCCTCTTTTTTCCTTTCTTGCTGTGTACTCTGATCTGGTGTCATTACCTCAGTCCCATGTGCGTTACTGCCTGTAAGGCTGGCAGCAGCACGGACTGCGTTTCTGCAGGAGTTAGCCTGCCAAAGCAGAGATACTTGGTCATTACAGGAATTGGCAGATGGAGGTGCTAATTGCTAGAGACAAGGTTGGAGACAGGGTTCTGCTTGCTTTGTAAAGCTTCATAAAAAAAGCCCGCAAACCACTCTAGCTGAAGATGAGGAGCACAAGCTGGCAGCTCTTTTTGAACAGGAGAAGTGCTAGTGCTGCCCAGGCAGCTTCCATGACTTCAGGGGTGAACGCAGGGGGTTTGCCTTGCATCTGCCTTGCACTCACTTGCCAGTAATTTTGTTCCTCTCTGTTCCCATGAGGAATGTTCTCCTTTCTCTGCAAGCACCTCTCCTTTTCCCGTGTCAAGGGGTAAGCTGTGATGCTGAGGGCATGGTTCAGCCTCTGAAGCTAGGTCACAGCAAACATCACTTACTGTTTAACTTTGAACAAACATGGCAAACTCCTCTCATGTGACACAAATATTTTGTTTAAAGAGCAGATACTAGAGCAAACCAAACTAAATATTTACTACTTAATCAAAGGTGAATGCCAGTCCATCTGTAATAAGCAGTCTCATTTATCTGCCGTAAAATCCAGGCTGTTGGGGCATTTCTCTTTTCTTCTCATTGCTTTTCAGTTAGAAACTCCCATCCATTAAGTAGTCCAAAGGGAAGACACAGTTCCTCCATAGGATACATACTGATTTGCATTCAAATATTCTCTGTAACATACATGTTCATAGATTAAATTCATCAATATTTCCTACTTTGTTTCACATTTATAACATCAGTGGTTTCCAGCTTTTAAACTTGCAATAGTTTTTTTTGTATATTTAATTCCATTCAGAATTTAAAAGATATTTGACATAGTTGTTGAACCTGTTTTTGTCCTCGATTCCAAAAAATCACTGTAATAATAACCTGTTCACTTTTAAGAAAAGGTTCACTATAAAAGAATAGACTTGTTATAACCTGAGTTTATGTGCATTTTTCCCAGCATGCTACCGACTCACTTAACATTCAATACCAAATGCAACTATAAATTATCCTGTAAGATCTACAGATATTGGAAACATTTAAAAGTTTCTCACATCAGTGCATTTTAAGCTTTACTAACTACTGTATATTATCAATGAAGCAGGTAGTGCACCTTCTTGTGTTATAATTGCAGGGTAATAATCTGCATATAGGAATAAAGGAGAATTATATAGCTAGCGGCTTCTACATGACAGTAGCATAATTTATTTTGACGATTCTGTATTGTGTTTGCTACATGAGTCCTTCAGAAGAAATGGTCAAGAGCTGTTATTTTTTTACTTGGATATTTTGTGAAAAACTTCTTAAGAGGAAGATCTAGATCTTAATGCATAAAATTTGTAGAATGACTGCCGAAGTTGAAACTTCATTTCAAGAAGCACTGGGCTTTGTTTAACTCTGTATTTTTAGTATCCAGAGTTACTGAACCAGACTTTACTTAATTAATAACTATAGGATGTGTGGCAGTTCCAGTGCTGCTTTTTCTATTAACTTGCAATTTCCTTTAGGAAATGAATAAACTGGGTGGGGGGGTGGGGAAGGCATGGCTGCTGAGAATAAATGTGGTACCACTGTACATTGCCAAATTAATTTGAATGAGTTAACAAACATGGTTTATAAATTGAGTAAGTTTAATTCCATAACTCATGCAACACGTTTTGTAGGAAGAACAAAAGCAGAAGAATATTTAAGCTGAGTATGGACTGAGATTAAGAAAGCCAAGAGATCATTTCTAAATGTTCATTAAAATAGTATTCTAATATTAAAATTCACTTTGTAGTTTATCACTATCAAGGCTGTATTTACACAAGTATTGAGACATATTTGAAATAGAATTCACTTTTTTCGATGTTATCTCTGTTGCTTCCATTGAATTTGCATTTTGTCACTGAAAGCGGCATCTGGAGTGCTCTGGCTGTCAACAACTTCGTAAGGGTGGGTCAAGACTTAAAAAAGTTACCTTTGTTTGAAACTGAAAATCTACGATGGAAGTGTAAACTGGTGAAACCTGTGGCTGTTTCCTGAAAGTTGCATTAAAATTAGAGAGACTGAACCACCAAACATTTTCCACATGGGTGAAGGACACTATTAATATTTGATGTTATTTAATGAATAGTTTAGTGATAGTTTTGCCCATTAAATTCAGTATACTTATATTCTAATCTGTGTTTTAAATGCTCTAATTTCAAGAGGGTATCACTTATTTATAAGGAGGTTTTGTATTTAAGTAATTCAGTTAATTGTAGGGACTCATAGCTGAAATATCTTGTTTTCAATTGTTATCAATTAAGAATAGCACTGAAGTAGCAATGTTGTGTGTTCAAATACCTCAAACACTAAAACTTTCTCCAACTAAATATTGCAGGACCTACATTTATTGCCAATATTGGTATTTTTAAATGTATTTGAATAGGAAAGAACCGTACTTCTGTTTCTACAAAAACACCTTTTGAATCTGTACAGTGAGTTTTCCACAAATACTACTGATTTCCCATGTTTATATTGCACATATGATTCAAATATGATTGTTGAAACCAAAGCAATTATGGTTAGGCAGCTATCAGAAATGAAGCTTAAGAACTTAACAATCTCACATTTGCTGCAATAATTAATCAACTGCTAGTACACTTCTCATCTGAAAAAACCACACCTATATAAAAGTTTTTATTATCTACATGTAAACATAGGACTACTAGGTCTGAACATATAGTATCTTGATAAACTGCAGGATGAGTGTCGATGTAGTTTCACTCATTTAGCATGTGCTCATTAAGGAGTCAGCCCTGCTTCCAGTTGTTATTTATTACACACCTATGGTCAGTTCCTGTGTTTATAGTCTCTAGTGTCATAGATTCATCATTTATGTGGATACCACTTTGAAACATTTGTCTTTTGTTTAATTTAAGCTGTGTATAAGCATCTAGTCATTTGTGTACCTGAAATGATTTCTTGTTCTTGATTAACATGTGCTAGTGAGTTCATCTGAGTGTGTCTTGTTATTAAGCTTCTTTATTAAAGTCGCTTTTTAATTTCCTGATTTAATTAAAGATTTCTGTTATTTTTACAATCCTCCTAGTTGTGTGATGGCAATTGTAGTACCTTTTACTCTTTTGGTTTCTTGTAATTTATCACGCTGTCAGTGGAATTGTTGAACTATTACTTTGTATTTAGGAACTAGTAATGACTGAAACAAATGATGTTATAATAGCTAACGTGTATTTGTAGAATGATATTAAAGTACTATCTTTAAAGTGTGCTGAACATAGGCATTGAATGAAAAGCGACATGTCATTTTGGCCTTTGTGATGGATGCAGTAGAATGAAGGTGTTTTAGATTTAATTTTGCTTAGTACAAAATGCTGACTGTGTTTTTTTTACATCTGTTCTTTTATTTCTGTGTTCTGCATTTAATCAACACTAGTGGAAGAGCACCCCTTCCTCCCATCCCACCCCCAAATAATTTTGGGGCCAAATTTGCTGTTGGTTAGTCATTTACAAGTTCAGTATGCACCTGTGTTTGCCTACAGCTGAATGAGCAGTCAAAAATTATTGATGACAGTGGCAGCTGGCAAGAAAAGTTGACTTCAAGTTATTAAAAGTCATGATTTCATAAAAAAAAAATAGAGGTTGAATGTGGGGCATTAAATAGCTACAATAACTTAAGGATCCCAGGTAAAAACCAGGACAAAAGGCTAATTTGTATCCTGGTGTTTAAGCACTCAGATAAGAGAGGAAGTCTCATTCCTGCTCCTACTTACTAAATCTTGCAAGCAGTCTTAATGATAGTGTCTGTCCATGTGTCCTGCGACTAGAAAAAAATAAGTTTCATCGATGACCACTATGTCATACTGTTGGCTTACCCTGGTGGGAAAACTGTCTCCAAAAAAATGGTGAAGTTGTGTTTGAGTGTCCCCAGTTTATGGGAAATTGGTTCCAGGATTTACACATGCTTGATGAGTAATTTAGTTTAAAAGATTTTTTTATGCAAAAGGCATGTAATGTATCCATTTTTAACATGAGGTAACACACATTTTTAACGACTCAGACCCCTGTGTGGGATTTAGATGGAAATGAGCTGCCCTTCCTAAGAGACTCCAGTTTCAGCAGAATGTAGGTGGTAACTAGATGCTTATCTGCAAATGAGGACCCCTTCTCTGAATGGAGGCAGCTTAAGTGATCATAATGGTTTCTGACCCAGATGGAGAAGCTCAGCAAGTTGATGGACCCTTGTCCTGGTGTTGGCTGGGGTAAAGTTAATTTTCCTCCCAGTAGCTGCTGTGTTTTGAATTTAATATGAGAAGAATGTTGATAACACACTGATGTTTTCAGTTGTTGCTAAGAAATCAAGGACCGTTTTCCAGTGTCCCATATTCAGCTAATAAGCAGGTGTGCAGGAGCTGGGAAGGGAGCACAGAAAGACAGCCCAAGCTGGCCAGTGGAAATATTCCATAGCATGGACATCATGCTCAGTTTATGAATGGGAGTTGGCCAGGGGGCAGGAATCCTCTTTTTCTGCGAGTTCAAACTTTTCCATGAGTTTGGTCTTTTTTTGGGGAATTCTGCAAAATCCATGAGGTCTGTCATCGCTGCTTGGGAACTAGCGGGTTTGTCATCAGGCAGTGAGAAAAATAGTGTTGCGTATAGCTTGTTTTGCATATTCATTATTATTAGTAGTATTAGTATTTCTTTGTTGTCCTATTAAACTGCCTTTATCTCAACCCATGAGTTTTACCTTTTGTCCATTCTCCTCCCCATCCCGCTGGGGGGAAAAGGGGAGGGGTGATCGAGCGACTGTCTAGTGCTGAGTTGCTGGCTGTCGGGTTAAATCTGGACAACCTTCCAAGGGAAAGCAGCACAGAAACAGGCAAAGAAATTTTGTTGCTTAAATTACATGTCTAAATTCTGATGAAGTCTGCGGTATCAGGGAACCATGATTCCTCATCTCCCATCTCTGTAGCAGTAGTCTCGAGGAAAATGCCTCAATTAACATCCTATAAATTAGTACATTACAGGTAATCCATCCCGCTGGCCATCATATGGTCGTATAGCATGCACCTAGACTGTGGGAGATATAGGCGCGGTTCCTTGTTTTTAAGCAAAGCAAGCAGGACTTCTATCCTTATTTCTCACATTCCTGGTAGAAGTGTTTCTGCAAATATTTGGCCTTGCCTCAATCTTCTCTCTTACTCCATTCTCAAGACAAAACTAATTTTTTTTATAGGAAAAATTTTGTAACTTTTATCTTACTAGCCACACTTACATATTTGTGATTATCTGCTTGTGCTTGTAAATTAACTGATTGGAAGAAAGCCTGTAGGATTTCTATTGCAATAGGTATGAACATGAGATTAAATGTAGAGACAGGAAATCTACATGCAACAAGAGCTATGACTTTGACCATTTGGAAATAATAAACCAGATATATCTAAAAGATCATGCACTCTCGTATCTTCAAATCTTTCTTGAGAGCTGCCCAGAACAATATAATAGGCAGGTCTCAAACATGTAAAGCACTTCACCATGGGCTTATTCATAATCAGTGTCCATTTTCTTACAGATTATTATGCTGGTACAACATCAAGTGGCTGAGTGACGTTAAGTTCAATGTGGCAGATACCGTTCAATCATTTGTTTCAATTTGGGAAGCTGGAATTAGGTTGTAATTAGCTGCATCAGTTCATTTTGTTTTCTTACTCTGACCTGACCACTATGGCAGAATATGAATTGCATGGCTGCAGTTTTTAGAATGAGCTAGCTGCCAACTCTTTGATTTTAGTATTGATTGTGAATAATTTAAAAAGTGTACCCTAAAGATTTATAAACCATATCCTATGAAGAAACTGAAAGGTCTGTAGATACTGTAGAGACTTTATGAATCAACATGTAAAATTTTGGTTTTGGTATTTAATATACTGAAAACATTTATTTGATAAAATAATACTTTGTTTTATTGCCGTATGTTTCACAGTGAATCCTTAACTATCAAATATAGTTATATTGCTGTACATCAAATAAATTCTATTAAAATAAGAACATATAGAGCCTTTGGAGATAATGTAATACAGCTTCTTAAAATTTGGGATATTTTGAATTTTTAGAGAAATTATAGCGACCAAGTGTTAAAAAAATCATATAATCTTCTAGTCTTGGTTCTTCAAAGTTCAAAAAACTGAGCATGCAAAAATCTACCCCTAATCATTACATGTTGCGGAGATGTTGATGGTGAAGGCATCAGATGTCTCTGAGTATCGGAATTTGTAGAACCTTAGTATCATAAAAAAAAAATACGCACTAGAAACATGTTATAAAAGCCCCTTTTATTTATTAAATGCAAATCAGACAGTAAAAATGATCCCTGTTAGATGATACTGTAAACTCAGAACATTTTACAGTCCAGTTTTCTATTTTTCAGCGTTATGCAGTTGAACTGATGGAAGCTAAGGCACTGGTTTTAGATCCAAAGTATAGAATAACTATCATGAGAGGAAAAAGTTTGCATTTCTTCTTTAAATTACTTCTTTTTCTAAAATGTATAATGTATGTAGAGTGCGTAGTTGTGTGATGTCAGTGTTATTCCTTCTTCAGCATGACTTGCATAAGCTCTGACATTCAAGAATAACGTGGCCTTCCTAAAGTGATATTCATTGAATGTTTTCATCTTTTATATGTGTGTGAGCAAGAGTTTGGAAGGACTGCATTACTCATAAATGAGCAATATATGAGTTATATAGATCACACCAAGCAACCATCAATAAAAGCTCTGTAGATCGCCTTGACATACATTATGCATATGCCACATGTTTCACAGCAGAAAAAAAATAGAAATTAAAAACTGCTATGGGTTTAGTTCTCCTATTCTTAGATTATAAAGCAAATTCCTTCGTTTGTATTAGCCTAAATTTGAAGTCCTTAAGCAAGTGCTGGATCTCAGTGGAAAGCTGTGAATCTCCCAATTTAGGTTATCCAACCCTTTAATTTTCAGCTCCTAGGATCAGGAGATAGCATCCCCAAAAGCACTCACTGGTGCTAAATGAAATATCAGGCATATATATCATGAGCTTTTAGATGAATTCCAGATCTTAAGAATGAAAAAATACCTTGGCATTTTGAGTTAGGAACAACTATTACAAAATGTATTTATGTATGTTTCAAGTCAGACTAGGTCTCCAAAAGTGTGGGTTTTTTTCTTTCAAGTGGTTTTTTTTCTTTCAAGTATGGAACAGGTGAACAGAGGTGTGCAAATAGATTATACCTGACACAACAGGTATGATAATGGCATGTGTGGGATACAGGAGAACAGTAATTTAATCGTTTGCATGTAAATGGTAATGGAAAGGAAAGACAGCAGTAGATGCCATGTTTATGAACCCTGGTAGCAAGTTTTTAGATGGTTTGATGAGTTTACTTTCAGAAAAATTTGGAAAATTGTGAAAAGATGATGTCTCATGTTATACAATCTGTTGCAATCAATATGAAATAGATGTGCTATAACAGAACTGGATTTTGAGGGAGATCACTGAGTCAGAGAAAAGTAGAACTGCAGAAAAAGGAAGATGAAAGTCACACAGAATCACACAGAATAGTAGGGGTTGGAAGGGACCTCTGTGGGTCATCTAGTCCAACCCCCCTGCCGAAGCAGGGTCACCTACAGCAGGCTGCACAGGACCTTGTCCAGG
>Ga0065711_1048665_pt1 | contig 11686 bp, 4 predicted proteins | sample Hoacrofraction12_FD_59098 | JGI IMG/M metagenome (GOLD analysis project Ga0065711, IMG submission 59098) | Hoatzin crop microbial communities from Cojedes, Venezuela - Epithelial fraction 12 v2 (version 2) | ecosystem: Host-associated > Birds > Digestive system > Esophagus > Crop | place... | reverse complement strand
TGAACATGAGGAAGAACTTCTTCCCTCTGAGGGTGATGGAGCACTGGAACAGGCTGCCCAGGGAGGTGGTGGAGTCTCCTTCTCTGGAGAGATTCAAGACCCGCCTGGACAAGGTCCTCTGCGGCCTGCTGTAGGTGACCCTGCTTCAGTGGGAGGGTTGGACTAGATGACCCACAGAGGTCCCTTCCAACCCCTAACACTCTGTGATTCTGTGATTCTGTGAAAGTACAGAAGACACAAGAGACCTCAGTCTTTTAGTAGGTCATGTATAGCAAACAATGTGAAGTTGCTGTGAAAAAGAAAAACAGGATTCTAGAATGCCTAAGGCAAACTTTTTCCACTAGGGGAATGAATACTTTTGTCATGTATAATCGAAAACCATCCGGTTGGAATATAGCGTACGTTTCTTGTTACTCAAGTTTGAGAAAAGTTTATCCATACTGGGAGAAATATGATGTGGACCAGTAATATAATGTCATGCTGCTGAATCCTCTTAAAGAGGAGATTAAAAGAGATAGCAATGGAGAAATACATTCTGGGAACGATGAATGGTTAAGATCGTGCTTAAACTGAAGGAAGTATGAGTACAAAATTAAAAAGAATGGAGTGACCAGGAATAAATTTAGGCAGAATATAAGATGACTGTCAGGGACGTGAGATTTCAGAGCATACTTCCCAGTAGGTGAGTTAGGACATTCAACTTTGATTACTTTGTGAAAGGAGTCACACGGCTATAGTGGTAGTAGAATTCTTAATTTGATCATGGAGCAAGATTAACAGAATCCTTAACAGAAAGATAAAATTGAGGAGCCTTTTCTAGTTTGTGGTTCTGTTACTGGATTCGCAGTTAGGCCTTCCAGATGTACAGGGTGTGTAGTTCATAGGCTTCTTAATATAGTTTCATTTGACAACCTGACAAGCTGGCTGCTATTTCTGTTGAAGTAGTTTGTCTAAGTGATGGAATTTTGTTTATGGATCCCATGAACAGATAAAGGAGTAATGAAGGCAGTACTTTTAGGTATCAAAGCAGAATTGCTTGGGATACAGTCTCTTTTGGGTGTCAAGGGGATCATTGGCAGTTATACCAGAGGTGCTCTGTTTGGGTGCCCAGGTTAGGAGCTTGTGTTTCCCTTTGACTGGGGAATCTCCAGGGCAATTCAGAGCATCTTAGATGAGAGTGAGTGTGACTTTTTCTCTGATGAATAGGTAAGAAATCTAGGTTCCTGGTTTAAGTCACATTCCTACATTCAGACAATGAATATCCATGACTTGCTCCTCCCTTCTGTGTTAGAAATTTCTGTTCCTCTTTCCTATCTACCACCTGACGTGGATTCTGTCAATTTTGGGGTTTACTTTCAAGTGATTGTGAAGCTACTGGGAGAGGGAAGAACAGGAAAATAAGTTATATTAAGGTAGTACTGGATTATATTTTTGGCTACTTGAACACTTAATTTTCCAGCAAAGTCTGCACATTCAGATTTTAAATGGTGTGGAGAAGACTGTATTGGCCATATACGTTTGCTTTTATACCGTTCGGCGCAGCTCTCCAAATACCATTAACCCTTTGGGGAGAGACTTTCTTGAAACTAGAAAAACATTGTGAGATTGTGTCTTCATTCTGAAAAAAAAATTTCTAACTCTGATAAATTTAAATGAAGAACACAGTTTATGAGAGGAGTAAATATGTATGTGTACATGCTTTGGTTTTTAGGATATTCAGTTATTTTTATAATGAAATTTGGTGACTCACCTTTGGAAATCTGGGCTTGACTCCAAATATATGATTTGCTTCCTCTGCTGGGGTTTGTATTTTGTTTTATATGACAACAGCTTTCAGTAGTGTGTGGCCTGAAATGATGCAATGACTGATGCAATGGAAGACTTTGCTCTTAGACTGCATTGTCTGTAGTATTCAAAGGCAGTCTGGACAACATCTTTGGTAAAATTAGAAGATATGGCTCTTCCTTATTTCAGAAGATACATTTTTGGCATACCTTTCAATCAGGTGAAAACAAGGCAATGTAGTAAAATCTTTAGGGAAAGAGTTTGATTTTCCAGTGTATTTTTACCTCTGGCAGATTTCTCATGTTTCTGCAGTGTTATTGAACTTTATTCACCACTCAGGATAAAAATAAATACGTAAGCCCCAACCTCACCCACCAAAAGACCCAACCCAAACCAAAAATAACCCAGGTTATACAGATACGTCACAGCTTTTGGCTCTGGCCTGTGATATTTTATTCCTTCCTTTCCTCTTCATCTTTCAACCTCCCTTTTCCACAGAAGTTCAGTGTATCCTCATCTTTGAACTAAATCTTAGACCAGCAACTTTTAGAAATGCTTTCAGCTGATAAAAATAAAACATACTATACGAAGGACATTCACATCCCAATTTGAAATTAATTCAGGTATCTTTATATGCTCCTAAAATTCAAAATGTCAGTGACCAGCTGTTGTGTTATAAGGGATGGAGTAATAAACCCCCTTGCTTTCTAACTCTCCTCACCAGAGTGGGAGGCTAGGTGCGGCTAGGTTTAAATTCTGAGTGATATCCAATTTGCTAGTACCAGTCCAGTTGCATTTAATATGTATATTAAACTACCATGATTCTGGATAGACTAACAGAGGTCTGCACCTTCAGTCCAGTTGTGCTCATGAACTAGAATGGCTGCGCTCTAGGGTTCGGTCGCGTTCAGTGAGAAACTGTGACAACTGGCTACCTAAACAGTGCAGTTTTATGTGTGCAACAGATATGTAGGTTTTTTGAATTGCCAGTGATCGTGACTGTCTGCAAGAAAGCATGTGCAAACATGATGTTATAAAATATAAAAAGTATGAAAAGGTTATAAAAAATACAGCCTGGCTATAAATATTAGGGAGTAACTCTCTAAGGAGATTTCTAAGATTCCCGAGAAAAGCGCTTAATCTAAGTCTCACCCAAGGTGTCCCAAGGGGGGCAGAAGCAAGGCTCAGTTCGTCGGCCAGTCCCAGTAGTCAGAGGCAGTCTGAGATGGAGTATCTTCTTCTCTGAAAATCCCCTATTTCCCTGGCTATTTTTATATCCTTTCTACATTTAAGGTGGAGTTTGAGTGACTGTAGTCATATATACCTTTTATCATAATTGGTGTAAAATTCTCTTGCTTCACGTTTAAAGATATAGTTTACAAAAAATCGAGGGTGCAGACTCAATGAGGAGTGGTCGCACCTTGGATGTGGGTAGCCTTCAGGATGGAGGTGTGTTTTGGTATTAAAATGATATTAAAATGAGCAAAGTTCACGAAAGGACAGCATTCTGGCAAGGTTTCGAAAACCTATTGGCTCAGGGGGCTGGATGAGCTGCTTATCAGTTCTGCAGGACCATCTCTTCCCGCTTTATCATCACAGAGCATGGCCACGGAATCTCCACTCCGCTCCATCCTCTATGGTATGTTGTAGGAAGTTGCTGTGTTAGTGGATTCCTCGCATGCCTGCTGCAACTGTGTCCCATCCTCAGAGCTCCTTTTGATTTTATGCTTTTCCTCAGTGGGTGAACAATGCTGCATTTTTCATATATACTGTAATTTTCAGATGTAAAACCTTAATTTAACTAATAATTCCGCACCAGCTCAGTAAATACAACCAATGTAGGAATGACATATCATTCATGGACTCTACAGAGTATAGTAATTTCTTCCTAGCTACAAGTGTTCCTCTGGATTTCTCTTTCCTTTTGTCTGTACATTTTTCTTGCTTCATTTTTTGCATTTGATTTGGTCTTCTGGATGTATTAAATAAAATAAGAATATTAATGGCATCTGTCAAGCATACATGTTAATTATAAAACAGTTATGGTACATTAGTAGTTTAGCTCTTGATCTTTGATATTAAAATATGTTAACTTGCAGCTTTTAACTTCAAAGTCTGTTTCTTGTTAGTAGGTCATACAAGCAGCAAAATTTCTCTGAGATGGAGAATTGTGGTCTTCAGTTTTGCGGTTTTGTTCTCTTGGGGTTTTTTTGTTTGGGGGATTTATCTTTGTTCTCTCCCTCTTCCCAAGCGAAATGGCTTGAATTTTATGAATTTAGACTTCAGAGTCAGCTGATGCAAAGTATGAGACATGACATTTGAGACAATTTTTAATGATCAACAAAATATACTCAGGATAAGTTTAGTACCAAATGAGTAATGTACCGCTGCAGATAGTCATGAAGTGCACTGATGGAAGTGCTTGGGGGAGGTTTTAGAAGTGCTTTGTCTGAATGTAGCAAGTAACATAAATCCCTAGTGTTCAAGAGTACTAAATTCATCTTTCATAACAGCATGAAGGCTAGCACTCATGACAGAGCTTTCTTGCCCACCAGAGTCATTATTTGTAATGCCTCATGAGCCTTGATGGTATTTTTGACAAATCCTTACTTGCCTGTAGAGCTGATGCTTTTGCCTCTAGCTAGCATAAATGGTTTTATTATAGGTAGATTGTAGAATCATGGTGTTTAAAACTGTGAAGAACTTTGATACACATTGCGTAAACAAGCTATGGGTGAAGAGGTGGGCTATCATTACATAGTATTAATAAGGAGAAACACTGAACTGAAAAACTAGAATCTACACTTCCCATCAATGGCAGGTATATGTTACCAGAAACTGTTAGTTAAAAGAGCAGTAATGTAAGGATATCTGTGTCTGGTGAGAACAAGGGTTCATTTAACCAAGTATCATGTCTACTAAGTATTCTTTAGGAAGCTTCAGTGGATTACTCTTCTGTGAATGGGTATGCCAAATTTCACCTTGAACCCACATAAAATTTCATAATCTGCAAGAGTCTCAGCAAGAGTTCCACAATTCAGCCAGCTGTGTGGAGACTCTTGTTCCTTTGTCTGTTTTGAACCTTACTCCTGCCTTCTTCATTTGATAACTCCTCCCTGTAATTTCTATATTTATTTTGGTGACTAAAGATATCGATAAAGATCAGCCAGTTCAGTGACTTCCAATGGAAAGAGTAGAGGTTTTGACTGGATATAAAGAAAACCTTTTTTCACTGAAGACCAACTTAGCATTAGCAAGTTGCACAGACATCGTTCAGCCAGTGTCTTTTGAGATTGCCCTAACAAGAACTAACTGGCCAAAGCTCTGAACATGTCAGTCTGAATTCTGTACTCACCTCTTTTTGAACAGGAAGCTGGAATAAACACAACCAGACCTTCCTCCCAAGCTTGAATGATGCTTGGATCAGTCTAATCTATCTCTTCATGCAGCTTCTGCATGTGGGTATAATTATTTTATTTGGCAACTCTTTGCAAAGAAGATTTTCTGTACAATTAATCATCCTTGTTACCAACCTCTGAATGTCTCTGGAGTCCATAAAGTTCTTTTTGAAATAGGGATAGACCAGAACTACATGTCATGTTTCAACATGTGCCTGCACACTTATACAATGGTATCACGATGTGCTGTGTTTCGTTTCCTATTCCTTTGCCAATAATGTCAAACATCTGTTTTTTTTAACCACGACTGAGTAGTGGGGTCATGATTCCACAGAGTCTTAACTCCACAGTCACCTGATTGGTGATGATAAGTTCAGAGCTCTTGATTTATATGTAAAGTTAGAAAATTTCTTTTCATCTGCATTATTTTACATTTTTCTATATTAAATTTCAGCTGCTGTTTTATTATCTGGTTACTCAGTCCTGTGCCTGTGTTCTGTTCTTCTTCACAGTTAGCCATGACTTTTACTACTGTGACCTAGTATAATCTTTAGACTTTGTCTTCTCATTGCTCATTCTTCTTTTTATAGATTATTTTAGGACTCCATTGAATAGCAAGGACCGCAGTGCACATTCCCATGGAACTCCAATGATAATCTTCTTCCAAGGCAGAGTCTGACTATTTACTCCCATCTTCTGCTTCTTTTCTTTTAATTAATTGCTTATTTATGCAAAAACCTCTTCTTATTTCAGTATCTTCCTTGTTTTGTCAAAAGCCTTGACAGAAAACCTTCTCCAAGTCCAAGCAGGTTATTACCTTAATCAGAACCATGTGCCCCCTTCAAAGAATTTAATTAGATTTGTGTGGCATGATTTCCCTTTAGAAAAGCTTAAGTAGCTGTTTTCAAGAATAATTTTATGAAGATAACCAATTTTTTGTTTAAATTCCACTTAATATTGTATCTGTAGACTTCTTTAACATGACTTTTCACTTTTGACTGACATATGTTACATTTTCCATTGATTTACATCTACTTGTATTTCTTGAAGTCTGACAAACAAGCAAGGACTAAAAGGAAATTAATATTTCAACATGAAATCCCTGGTCTACAAAGAGTTCAGTGATGCAGAAGGGCTCTTTGTGCACAGAACAGATAGACCTGTGAAAGTCTGTGTGACTGTGCTTTGAGAAGTAAAATAAATAAATTCTTTGCTCCACATTAGTAATACATTAAGAATGAAAACTGTACACGTTAGTTCCTTGGAGGAACATCACTTTCATTTTATTCCTGTTTATTTTTAAAATCAGTACTTAATTTCAGATATAAATCTTTCTCAGACAGTTTTCCCTAGCAATTTCAATAGATAGCTCCATGTATTCTGGAGAGAAGATACTTCAACAGGTGTCTTCAAGGTCCTTGTATTCAACTTGACTCTGGTCTTAACTGTAACACTTTCCTTAATATAGCTCGAAGCTGCTGATTTACAGATGTTTTGTTTTTGTCATTCTTACTGTTGATTGTGACTAGATTAGGAATTTTTTACGAAGAATTATTTTCTGATGCATAGAATTTGAATACAGTTGTGGAAAAATAACAGTTTAGGAAAGTAAGAAGAACAGCATCATCTGGATTCTCAGATGTTTATTTAACTGTACTTTTAAAATAACTTTCCAATTTTAATTTTCTTCTTATAAGTGTATCTCCAGACTTTGACTATACAGAGCACAATGTAAAACTAGATTCCAGTCATCTGACAGGCTCGTGATGCTAAGAACAAGCACCCTTGTTTATCATTCATGCTAATTCCTAAGATAATGCTATTATATAAAATATGAGAATGGAATGCATCTGTAGAGAATTGTCCTAAGCTAAGTTTATAATTATTCACACAATATACATCATCCACCGTGTGCTAAATATATAGAACTTCTTCTTTTGAATAAAGAGCATTTCTCCAGCGGTAAGAATGCTAAGTAACAAAATGAATGTATAGAATATTAAAAAGATGTATGCTCAATGAAAACTGATTCCTTCCTCATGAAGCAGAACTGTCTGTCTTGAGCATTCTGAAACAAAAAAGCAAATTGAACTCCGTGCTGACATGTTTGCAGTAGGCCGAAGACTGTGCCTGGAAGCTGTTATGCTGTAAATCCCCATAGCATGGAATATTTCAGTGAAAATCCTCTGTTTTTTAAAATTATTCCAGTAAATCAGTGTAGCCACGAACAAGCAGAATTAATTCACAGGATGAAATAGTAAGTATGCATGTATTGTTTGTCATACCTTTTTGGCTGGGAAATTCTCTTGGGAATGTGATACGTCACATGCAGCGGAGCCATGGCCCCTTCTTAATATTGGCAGGAAATCCTCTAAATGATTTAAAATAAGTCTTATACCTATGATGTTATTTATACTGCAGTGCATGACTATAAACCAAACTTGTTGTTAAAACAATTGCTGAAATGTTCATGAACATGACTTTGTATATTGGCATTTCCCTCATGTAAGTAAATAGTTGCAGCAAAGTTTTCAAAGGAATTGCCAGTCTAGTCTCTCATATGCACTGTTCTTGCCGGCAAACAGATGCAGGGACTAAGAAATTTATAAATGCTATGAATTTTTTTCTCTTATATTTGGTCTTCTGCCTTCAAAACTTCAGGTGAGTGCAATTAATTTCTGGTTTACGGAAACAATGAATTTAGGATTAGTATTTGTTTAAAATTCTGACTAGGTTGAAAGGAGATAGAACTTTCTCCATTGGCTTCAACGGAAGGATGTTAAATGATGTGTGCATTCTGTACTGTTACTTAGCAGATATTGGATTTCTGGATCTGAGATTTGTTACCTAGTGTAGAGATTTGAGAAATAATTAATTAACCTACTGGGCTTATTCTTCAGTTATTCATTGCAAACTGGTAAATGATTTATCAGGTCCTACAGTTCAGTTTTGGAGATATGAATTACTCCAGGTGTGGTAAATATCACCAGAATTTAGTTAAAAATGTACTAAGGCCAGCATGAAGCCTTCTTCTGACTAAAGGAGGAGGAATCTTCCCCTTTCTCCTGAAGTGCCCCTACACAACAGGTATGATGCCCTGCAGCTGGGGAATGAAGAGAGAGTGAGTATCAGGCAAGACCCAGGAAAGGCAAACTGTGCAAAGTTAGTCCAGTCACCCACCCACATTAGAACCAGTGTTACCAGATGAGTACATACAGTGTTAGTAATTGGTAACTCCTTGCTGAGAGGCACCGAAGCACCCGTTTGTCACCCAGACAATGTCTCTTTGCTGACTGTCGGGAGCTCACATCTGTGATGCCAAGCCTGGTAAGGCCTGCAGACTATCACACATTCCTAGTGTTCCAAGTAGGATCAAATAATGCTGCAACGAGGTGACTCAGAAATATCAAAAGCGGCTTTATGTCCTTCGGAACAATGTTAAAGGGTTTGGGAGCACAGGTGGTGTTCTCTATCCTCCCAGTCAGAGAAGCGGGTTCAAGGAAGAAGAGGTGAATCAAACAGATTAATGACTAGCTGCATAGCTGATGCCATGCTGAAGGTCTTAACTTCCACAGCCTTGGGCACACCTTTGAGAAACCTGGCCTGTTGACAGCTGATGGGGCTCAGCTGACCACGTGAGGCAAGAGTTTCCTGAGCAATAGCTGGCTGGACTTATAAAGAGAGCTTTAAACTAGATTTAGAAGGGGAAGGGGATGGTGTTCTAAGCACTCAGGGAGAACCAGGGGCTGCTGAGGCATTACGAAGCAACAGAGAAACTCCTGTGAACTGCCTCAAGGGAATTAGTGTGAGCTCCTCTAAAAAAGACATGTGGCTAATAGCCCAGCTGAAGTGCCTCTATACCAATGCACGCAGCATGGGAAACAAACAGGAGGAGCTGGCAACTGCTGCCCAGATGGAAAACTATGACCTGATTGCTAGCACAGAAACTTGGTGGGATGAATTGCACAAATGGAGTGCTGTGATTCATGGCTATAAACCATTCAGAAGGGACAGGCAAGGAAGGAGAGGTCCGGGAGTTTCCTTCTTTGTCAAAAAGGACACTGATTGCACAGAGATATCTTTGAAGAACAGCAATGCACAGTTCGAGAGCTACTGTTAAAAACTAGAGACCAAGCCTATAAAGGAAACTTTGTGCTTGGTGTCTACTACATGCCACTCAATCAAGAAGAAGATGTTGATGATGAAGAGTTCTTTCTTCAATTGCAGAGGAAGCGTCATGCTCACAGGTCCTGATCCTGATAGAGGACTTCAACCAGCTGGACATCTTCTGGAAAGCCAGCACAGCAAACTCCAAACATGCGTTTGGCTGGGTCTTTGAGCAACCTGGTCTAGTGGAAGGTGTCCCTCCCCATGGCAGGGGGGTTGGAACAAGATGATCTTTGAGGTACCTTCCAGCCCAAACCATTCTATGATTCTAAAGGTCTTACTCTCTGAACAGGCATAAAAATGCAAACATTGATACAATTTTATTTTAATGATTTTGCTTCCTTTTTTTAGTTTATTTATTGCAAATGTGCGGCGCACTCCATTTTTCTGGGGTGTTTTTTTTTCTTTTTTTTCTCTCCCCTCAATCTGTCATTAAACAGTGTTATGCCAAGATAAATTCTGACAGATTATGATTCTTTTCCTCCTTCTTTTGCTAGGAAGAACAGAAAGGGCAGTATGGCTGTTGCTGCTCTACCTGCAAGTTTCCTGCTTGACAGGAGCGTCTGGTACTGGGCCACTGCACCATGTTGCATTGCAACACTGTTGTTCTGGTTGCAGCAGCTATTTCAGGGCTCTATTCAATGTTAGGGAAAAAGTTGAAAATGGAAAAGCATGGGATAAATCAAAGCATAGCAGTGCTATACATAGTTGACTATATGATTCTTCAAGCATTGTATTCAAATTCAACACAAAATGCAACTCTTGAGTCCTGTTTTCTTGTTTGCTGCAAATTCTAATGTTTTCTGAGAAGGATCTGCGGTATCAATCACCAGTTTTTCACCTTAAACATGAGTAGAATGGCACAGCACATACGCTGCTCTGAGCCATTCTTAATAAGTAAGAACATGTTTGGTAGTGGTGTTAAGTAGTTTATTCTGCTCCTTTATCAAATCCTTTTCTAAACTCAATGAAACAGATTCTATACTCCCCAGCTTTATGCCAATATGATTTCCTACAACTTCAGAGTTGTCTTTGTTCTCAGGTCAGAATCTGGTCCTTATCCTTCATAGCTACTAATCTTAGCTGTGTCAGTAATCAAAGGTTTGCATAATGACACTTATTTAGTGATATTACACACACATAGATGAAGTTGGTGGGTCACACAGCTTGTGTAATTCCAACCACTAGTGATTTTCCTCAGTGCCATTATTAGCACATGATAGAATTGTTAGACCAGAGTTCTTTAAAAACAAAAGAAAATACACAGGTTCAGCATGCAAAAGGTTTATAATAAAATTAACTACTATTTACTTATTTTGCACTTAACCTGAAATATGTGCTGGTTGTGTAGCAGAATGACTGTAAACAGACCAACACTATCTTACAGAGTTTATAAAGAAATTTTAGCATGACACAATGAATAAGAGTAAGAAATAAGAGGAAACAGTACACATATAAACGTGGACAAGAACTGTAGTTTTTATGCTTAAATTCCAAAGGTCCCTTTACCACAAGTAATATTTTTACGCTGACATAGTTGTGATGATACATCAGGAAATGTAATGCTAAACACAGTGCTAAGAAAACTTTACAAATAGATATTACAATCAAAGTTCTGCATTTTATGGACTCCAGTCCAAAATTCACTTATGATGAATGTGTGAAATTTTGTTTCCAAAAATGTTAGTTTTAATTGGACCTGAATATAATTTTAGAAAGTGAGCTTGTACAGAGCTCTTGAGAATTTTTTTTGAAAAAACATCTTTAGCTGTCTGTTTGCAGGCTGGCTTTGCTTCAGCCTTCTTGTCTGATATCTAGCCTTTAGCTAACTCTCTTTTTCATATTTCTGTCCATCTATGACTATTCGTCTAGACAGAGCAGCCAGCTCTGTGCTTTAAGCATAGGTGCAAAGAAATACATAAAGCTAAATTCACATCACCATTGTCACTCCATTGCATGTCAAAGTTACTGCCCAAGATAATACCGTGAGTTTAGGTTTAAGGCAATCTAACAAGTCAGAGTCACTAAATTTTGGTTTCCTGTGTTTGTTACTGATACCAAAGCGCTTCAGTGTTTGGAGCTGCTGGTACCTCTTTTGCTAATCTGCTGTTACACTTCATCTAGAAAAGCCATTTTAACATTATGGCAATGTGTCTTGTTACAGCATTAGATGTATGGTAAGAATAGGAAATTATGTTCAACTTTTATTGAATTCCTGAAATACGCTGGATTCAGCTTTGAGCCTACCCAGTGCAAGAGGGATGAGGACAGGCTGGAGAGGGTCAAGCAGAGGAAAGGCCACCAGAGTGGTCAGGGTCTGGAGCAAACGACATTCA
>Ga0065711_1048664_pt1 | contig 11686 bp, 3 predicted proteins | sample Hoacrofraction12_FD_59098 | JGI IMG/M metagenome (GOLD analysis project Ga0065711, IMG submission 59098) | Hoatzin crop microbial communities from Cojedes, Venezuela - Epithelial fraction 12 v2 (version 2) | ecosystem: Host-associated > Birds > Digestive system > Esophagus > Crop | place... | reverse complement strand
CTCCTACCATTCTGTGATTCTGTGATTTTCAATTCCTACAGAAAATAATGATACTTCTCCAGTTTTGTTTCCAAACAGATATTTAAAAGCAAACAGTGAGGTTTTGGGTGGTTCCAACATAAGGAACAATCTGAAATAAAGAATTAAGTTTCTTTCTTTAAAAATCCAGAAGTAGGTAAGGGAGGTAAAGTCACCAGCTTTACTTTTTTTTATCTTGACTGTGAATGAAAGATAATAGGCTGTGCGGGTACAGATCCTTACGAGCCTTAAAAATGAAAGTAAGTAGCTTGTTTGATGCACTTTGGAAGGGTAACATAACCAAAACAAATCACATAAATTGTGTCTGTATTAGTACCCTGAATTGTGGTGTTTGTCAAGGCAAAAACCTTGCATTCATCAATCCAGAAAAAGGATACTGTAACGGTCAGGTCAGGGGATGGTGAGCTTACATAAGAACTTCACTTTTGTGAATGGAGAAAAAAAAAAAAGAATACATACATACACATATGAATGTATGCACTTATCATACAGAAAACTCTGTCAGGATATATACACAGACTGGATGTAAAGACATACCAACTCAAAACTGCCAGCAAGCCTTGATGACAAGAAGATAGTATCACATGCAGTGATTAGGAACAGAAGTAGCGTTGAGTGGTTGGCATAGGAGAAAGGAGACCAAGTGCACGTCATGTTTGAGTTCATCATAAGATATTCACAAAGATACTATAGACAGATGGCACAGTTTTAGTTTGAACAGAAGGAAATAGTATTGGAACAGGGACATCACAAACATGAATCATGTACCTGGAGACAAAAAAATGTGTTTATGAGGCTATCTGAAGATAAAGGGGAAAAGGAGGGAACATAAAACTAGAGAGGGACACACTGAATAAAGCAGACTTGAAATCTATTCGTGAAAGAAGCTGGAGCCAGACGAAAGTCAGATAAAGGAAGACTATCATCAAAGATAAAGAGGCAGAAACTATGTGGATGCAGTTTCAAGACTTCTATTAGCGGAACATGGAGAAAACTGAAAAGGAGAGCAAGCTGACAGGAATCACGGAATACGAAAGCTAGTAATGTTGAGAAGAAAAACCAGCACAGGAAAAGAAGATGTCAACAGATGGTATGTTGATATCACATGGGTGTGGGAGAAGCTATAAATTAGTTCTGATGGCATAGTTACAGACATTTTAAAATTGTGGATGTTAACATCTCTCAGTAAAGACAAGCTAAACATTTTCTTTCAATTGTAGATTAATCCACCTACGTAACTTTCTTTGCCAGCTTGATTATATTATGATCCCTAGATAATTTAATTAATACATATATTTTAACACTAAAATAGTGTCAACTTACTAATTTATAAACCACAATTTATTTCAAGGCAGACTGAACCAGAGTAGCTTTATTTCTTATGAACTGCGTAATAGAGACTACTTAGGGTAAACAACAGCAGAAGAAACAAAACAGTGAAATAAACATCATCTTATTTCACAGTAAATCATAAATTAAAATACATTCTCATTCTAGTTAATGTGTCAAATGTCTCATTTTAAAACTTCTCTCTAGTAATAAACAGCAATGAAATGAGAATTCCAGAAAACAGTGCTCCCACAAAGGAGAAAAAGATAGATTACACTCAAGTTGAACTGAAATAAGCAGTACTCAAACACTGGCTTTGTTTGCCTACAGTGCACAAAAATCTTGGGAGCAATTTTTGGTGTAATGACATCTATTTACTCTAGAGAATAATTTAATTTATCATGGGAGATAGAGCTGCTTTTAACTTAATTCTGCAGCTATTTCCGGAAGGTAGAGAAGCATCGCAGCAAGATGAGAAAACAGACTGCAATGAACACAAATAGATCTGAAGCTACTGTAAAATTTGCCCCAAAAGAGTCTATGATAACTCATTAAAACCCTGCAATTAAATTAATATGATGCATGGGAGACTTAGTTCCATAGGCCATGATTTGGAGTATTATAGACAGGTAAGTGCACATGAAGAAACTAATGTTCAGAATGGGTCTTTACACCACAGAAAAGATGAGGGAGAACCAAGTCCATGCTAGGGAAGTGTCTGTGTTGTCAATGCATTTTCTGTAATGAAAAGTGATATGTTTGGTAACTACTATACTAACAAAGTGAAACACAAAAGTAATTACTACAGGTAGTACCAAAAATATGAAAGGTCTCTAACCTGAATGAACCTTCATTTCTACTTTAAAGCATAAACATTTTCTATTGGAATATTGCTGGAACATTAAAATTGCTCCAGATTCATTAGCACTGCTGCCTGTTTGTGAACTTCACTGCCAACATATCATATATGGCACCTGTAGTAAAGTCTATACTTAAAACATTGGCCACTACTTTCCATAGAAGATTCTGCATTCAGTCGCTTGAAACTTTCTGCATATTACCAATTTAAGATGAATTCTACATGTTAGACGACATTTCTGTAGCTGCTTGCTTTTAATTCAGAAAATAATCTCAAACTGTTCTTGAATGCAGCTGAAACTAATGTTTGTTTCGCTAAGCCCCACAATAATTTGTAGGAAGCCTATACCCCCAGCATGCCCTGGAATGAAGACAGACAAGGAGGGATTTGAGAGTGTACCATTATGATGCCAAGGAATAATCTACTAGCCACGCAAAGCTGATTATGCCTGAACTTTTGAAAAACTAAATTTCACACAAACTCAATGCAGCCTTGTTTGAATCAGGCATCTAAATTCTTCAAATGTTCTGTCTGTCATGAGGCATAATCCAATCCAGAGCTGCAACAGCCTGAATTTCTTTTCTCTCACTCCTTCAGAATGCTTTCAGGTTTCATTGTGGTGCAAAGAAAAGAAACGGAGAGCAAAGAAAACTTCACTTAGTTGTATTATACTATTCCAGTGGGCACCAAAACTGCAAGGAGAAAAGAAATTAGTTTAAGTGGAAGCAAATCAATATGAGGAGGTGGATGTAGAAAGGAAACCAGAGAGGAGACACAAACGGAAAGACTGAGATTAGATTAAGCACAGGCTTAACAGAAATACAGAAGGGTCTGAATGGATGGTTGAACATATCAGTAGTCACCAGCATATACTTCAGTCAAATACTGGAATAAAACCATGGATTCTCAAGTTTCATACTTCCTCTTTTTATAACAGATCTGAATCAAGAACACCTTATCACACTGAAGTCATATGAAACTCTGCTGCATTCCTCTGTCTTGTTGCAACGTACTGTAACTAAGAGTCTAATGTTGGGTAGCTTAATGGTTTGATAAATTTCTCATTTCCTTTTTGTTTCTTGACCTGATTTCACAAAATAAAGCAGTCTTCCTCACCATAAGGACCTCTTTTCAACTTCTTGTTTGGACTTCAGTCAAGTGAATACTACTTATATTACCAAGATTTATACTGTAAAACTGATAATTTATCCTTTTAATTGCCTTTTCATTTCAACCCCCTTGCCAGTCTAACTTGCATTTTGTCGAAGAACTACACAACACCTTTCTTCTCTACCAGTCTTGAAGCTAACTCGATTTTTTATCTCCACCTGTTGGAACGTATGTGCTAGCCAGTGGTGCTGGCCAATGATTTCCGGAGGGAAATACAGTCCTGTCAAACTTTCTGCTTTCAACAGTATCCATAAAAGCCTATTCCGTCTTTCTGAGTTGATCAAACAGATTTATGGCCACCAGGAATTCCTTAATGTTGGGGAATACACAAAGCTGTCAAAGGACTAAAACCTGATACTATAATTTCCAAAACTTCTCTTCTGATTCTTTTAGAACACATAATGGAAATTCAAGGACTCAGGGACGATATGTAAAATCTCAGCAGGACTGGATTCTTTCTGTGGAAGTCAGGTATACAGAAAATTAGGCTTATCATAAAAATCTAATAATCAACCTTAACTAAAGAACAGGTTCTTACCAATAGAGAACTATGTTTTTTGGAGAACATGCTTTTACATTGTTCCAGGTTATTTGTAGTATCTGCTGAAGAAATCTAATGAAGTTTAGAAGAAGGATAGCCTTAAGGAGAAGCACACAGAATTTCATAGAAGCACACAGCAAATTCAATGAAAATATTAATAAATTTTATTAGTAAGCAAGGCCAACAGTATGGTTGCTATCTATACAAGAGCCATTTCTGACTATTAAGTACAAATAAAACTACTGTCTTTTTTCCCCTCACTCTATTAATATGGATTACACTGTCAAAAAAATCTAAACAAATTAAATTGAGGAATTACTTCAGTTACATTGTAGGGCACTGCAATGAAAACCAAAAGGCAAGAGCTGAGTTGTTACAAAAGAAAGAATAGCAGGTGATAAGAATGGAAAATTTAGTATTTCTCTGTTTTCTGAAAATATTATCATTGGTGTGTATACATATAGAAATTACGGAATCCTGGGAAATGTTTTCAAAATTACAGGTCAGTTACAAAAACATTATAAGCTGCCAAACATATAGAACACGGCAAGAACACCGAGAAATAAAAAAAAAATTTTTAGACTACTGAAAATGTTTAGCTCACCTTTCCAACAGCAGCAGCCATTCTGTTGGTCTCCCCTGCTCTTTGCTTTCATTGCAGTGTCCAGCATTATGGCTGAAGGAATAGAGTACAGCAGAACCCCACCAATATACTTTACTAATTCACAAACCTCATAAATTGCACATAAAAAATTTGCCACTTTCCCAACTTCTTAGGCAAAAGAAAATTGACAATCCTGTATAGATGGCTTCTACCACTCAAAACGCATCACATCAATAAATATGCTACACAATATTGACTAGTACATTACTCAGTATTACCGTCAAAATGTAAAATAAGCTAGTTTAATACAGAAAATACGTTTCTTTAAAAAAACATCCTGTACCATGGCACTGATTTCCTCATTTTCAAACTTTGAAAATAACAAAAGGACTGCCCGTCAGTGAATTAGGGAGGCTCTACTGTACTTAAAATTGTAATGCGCTCACTGATACGGTTTTATCTACAATTTTGTTCAGACTGCACTGAATGGGAATACAGCAACTACACTTAACTATGTCCTGGTCTACAATATAATTAGTGTCCTATCACTGTTTTAATTATTCAGACTTTCTCTTTCAGGAGATTATATATTCAGTTTAGTGTTTGACTTTTTTCTCCTACATAGATTTTTTTTTTTTTAATGCAATATATATTACCAAATGAAATTCAGCTCTGGTGTATTACTTTGTTATTTAATGAAAACCTATTTGTCACTTGATTTTTCCAAACTAAAAGATAGATTATGAAAAAAAAAATCATAGACTACACCTCTGACTCAAGCCGAAAATTAGAAACCTGCTTCATTCCCGACTGCCAATCTTTTAACATCATCAGTAAATCACATGGCATTTCTGATCTGGGATGATGTTTGTCAAGTTTAGATCAGTACCACTTCAGTGCAACTCCCATATTCTCCAGAAAGACAGTATATTACCACATTTAATTAATCAAACTGAAAACTGTGAAAAAATCTTACTGGTCTGACATCCCCACATGAGTTGGTAAATTGCCGTGCCAAGCCAAAATCCAGCATATAACACTTCCTACAGGTGCTAGGAAAACGTCCCATTGCGAAGTTAGACTAGGAAGAAAAACAAATACAGACAGATATATAGATACATACACACACACATTTCAGTATGTGCATGTATTAATGCAGTAACACAGTCACTGAAAATCCATGTTCTACTTCTCTATCCTTCCTTCCATATTTTCAGTTCTACTAAACTCTAACTAAATTTGAAGAAAACGCTGTTTAGAAAATCGGACATCCAACTTAGCATCTCTGAACAGCACCCTACGTGGTCCAAAGAGATTGTCATCTTACTTCGTCACCTAGAATATATTAATTTTTAGTAAAAATTCTCCAGTCATGTCACCCACTGACATGTTTTGATTTGGACATTTCAAAAAACTACCAACCTATGGGCTAACAAGTTCATCTAAACAAATGCACTAATATCATACATGCAGAATATAGAGTAAGTGGTGCAAACTGCCTTTTCCTTTTCATGGGAGGGGGAAGAACCAGGTTTAAAAACAAAACGAATAACAAAACAACCAAACAGTAAGAGCTGGAAAGTCAGTAAGGACTTATGGAGGTAACTCCTTCTGAAAAGCTTCAGTAAATTTTATTTGCCTCTATGAATTAATATTCCATGTCAGCCCTTTAAAAAAAAATTCTTCAACACTGCTAGTTTATGATGTTTGAACATGTTGACTGATTCAGTCCACGTCCCTCCCCACCAAATCCCCTTAAAATGGATTATGTGATATGAAAAAAGATAAAGCTAAAAACAAGTTCCGTGAAATGGAATTGAAACTACACATCTGAGCAAGCTGGAAGCTTAATGCAATTAACTCCAGAAAAACTACTTTTCTCTTTACGTTAAGTGAAATAGCAGTACTGTTCTAAATAAAACTGAAATTCACAGCTGCTTCACAGTCAAAGGATGAGGGTAAAAAACAATCGAAACCATGAATTTAAATGAATGTGATCAACATTATTTTTAAACAGAACAGAATTTCAATATTGCCTAATTCATTACATGAGGCAAATAGCAAGGATTTCAAGATTTCAGCTCAGCACAAAGCTTGCTTTTAGTATAATCTACCTGGAAGATATATAACAAAAGATAAAATGGACTTGTACATTCAAGCCAGGAAAACTGCATTCTAGAAAGCAATCGTGCCTTCTTTTGCATGTGTAAGTCACAACCTAACTCCTAAATGGGAAGAAATAGTCTTTTTTTTATGAATCTAATATACTGCCTCACACTGCTGTTTATCCTAGCTCAACATTTAAATTCTGGTTGTTTTCAGTCCCCTAACAGCATTCTCCATTTCCATCCTATCTGAGCCCATAGACTCCAAGATACAGCTACATCACAAGATACCCCCAATCCATCCTGTTAGCCATAAAGGAACACATTTCTCATTCAAAACTTAAACTGTTTTCATCATTAAAATCTTGTGCTCCCACTAACTCCTCACCTATTTCACTTGACATTCTCTGCCTCTGTGTCCTTTCCCTGTTCAATGAAGTGTTGGGGATGGGTCAGGGAGAATACAAGTTTTATAAAATGTTGCAAGGAAGAAGTGAAGAAAATTAAAATTCCCTAATGCACAGAAACTTGTCACAGGTTTTATGTAAACATCATTCAGCTGACAGGAACTTTAGCTATATACGCCAGTTATAACCAACCATACTTGCATCTATTAGAAAACCGAAGATTTCGTTATTTCTTCTCATTTACAAATCTTGAGAGTTCAGATGTCTAATGATATTTTTAATGTAGAATAATATTAAAAAGAGCTGCTGCAATTTCAGGAATAAATTCAAAGAAAAACAGAAAAAAATAAGAAGAACACAGGAAGGAACTGTCCTCATGGTATTTTGACAATACTCAATTTATTAGAATTCCACAATAAAACAATCGAATAGTTTTCTCTTACAGTTTGTCTTTTCTTTCCTTATTTGTTATAAACATTTTAAATACAAAAAATTGCTATTGAAGACCTTATAAATGCACCTTACAGTTATTACCTATTGTTTTTGATTTATTACATGAAAATACTAATTGCCATTAGCCAAACTCATTATATCATATCTCATGGCAAATACTCCTGATTGCACTATGCTGCAGATAAGAGTTGGAAGTTCTAACTACAAAAAATTGCAAGGAGGCCTAAGTAACTGGAGACAATGATGACAAAGATCAAAGTTATCTGTTTTGCAATTAAATAGATAAAATCTGCCCCATCTGATGAATAAACATTCAATTTTCTGTCCCTTCTAATTTTTTCATTTTAACATCTAGTATAGAACCTATTTTTATTTATGCAGCCATCTAATGACCACATATTACTTGCCTGTTTTGATTGAATGGGCAGACTTACCGGTTTGATGTCCCTGTGCAGGAATCCCACAGAATGAATACTTTCAATAGATTCCAAAATCTGCTTCCCAAGCCGTAGAGTGGTACTAATACTGAAGGTTCCTCGAGACTGGCTCCGACGCAGGTCTGCCAAGTTTCGACCCTGATCAAATTAAAACGACGTTTTCATAAACAATATCAAGATTCACAGATAGCGTAAAGTCTTCCTACTTCTTTAGCTGTTCATGGTTAACCATGGAACAATCTCATTTTCATATTTCATATTGTCAATATTTTCATATTCAAGGATAACACATCTAAACGTAACGAGTATATGTCCTCGAGTATCTCCAACATTAAATTTAGAATCTATTTTTGAAAATATGAATCTTAGTATCTTTCTACGCCTAAGTAACATGGACCAAACTAATCTCTATTAAAAGACTAGTACACACACTTAGTTAATACTGTATCTGTGTTACACCTGAAAAAAGGCCACTGAGAAAATGCTCACAAAGACTTCTTCACACTCACATCTTTAAGGAAAAGTGCATAGTTTATTTAATTATACAGTATATCTTAGATGACTTAACCAAACAGATGAAAAATATACTATGCAGGAAATATACCCCTGTGACATCACAGAACTGTTGGTCTGTCAAAATAACACATGACGAACAATGTGAACTACACACACTTCTTTTTCCAGTATTCATATTCACCAAGATGAAAAAGGACAATATTCCCATAACTTTGCACTTAGCCAGTGCTAATCACCCACTTTACCCCCTTTCACAGGAACAAGTCTTCCAGTAAAGTGAATTAAGTGTTTTCTTTTATCTGAAAGGGTATTTTTTCACTTTCATCAAAAAAGCCAACAAAATGTACAGACTAACATACTATATTTTAGACTATCTTCAAGTGAAGATTTCAAAGAAATGTGCATTATCTCACATCACAGTTCACTCAACAGTCAGGTCTTTCTAACGACGCAAATTTCCTCCTTTCTGAGAGAATTATGGAAAGGATATCAAAGAATAAAGATATAAGGATATGTTCAATTTAGATTTGCTCACTACTATGCATTCAAGATCTCTGGGGTTTTTTAAAATTTATCATCCTCTACAATTTTACTGGTATTTTCATGTATGCTTGGCTAATAAACCAAAATACACAAGTAAACTTTGAGCTCTGTTTGACACACTGACCTGCAACTGCATGACCACATAGTTAAATCTGTCATTCCTTCCACATCCAATGAATCTACAGACATGATCTTTTCCTGAGAGAAAAAGAAGCAAATTAGCCACCAATAATGAAATTCTGTGGTTTATTCCTTTAAATACCTAGCAAAATACTGCAAGAGAGTTTTATTTCTTAAGAGATCTTTAATAAACTAAGCCCCCCTCCCACACAGTTCAAAACCAATGCCAATTCTACCTCCAATTAAATAAAGGTTTTATTCCATTAAATATGCAGCCCTACCACAGCTATCACTCTTCCATAAGAAAACACAGATGGCAACATGCTCAAGTGTCCACAAATTTGAGGCATTCTGGATTGCGAAAAGGTTATTTTCTTGCAAACTTGATGGCGTGTTATAGACAATATTCCTAGCCACCATTCCTCTTTTTCTATAAGCTGCAGCTGCCGTGATGAAAGAAAACAGTAGTAGTTACCTGTGTGTCATGTTTTGTATTAAATGGTAGAAAATGTAATTCAACTAATCTGATTTATTAATAACTTTTTCTAGAATATGATCTTTGCTCTTCAGCTACTAAAGACAAATTCAGCTCAGGTACACTGAAGCAGAGATAAAAGAATTGTAGTAGTTAAAAAATCACAGTTTGGTTTACAGCAATTTTCTGTAAAGCCTCCTCCTGTCCTAGGAGCAAATTGTGGAGGACAAGAGGGCTGGTCAAAAATAATCTTCATGCTATCCTGCAGTTGTAAGTCAAAGCACAAAATTCCCCAGGTGAACAGAGAAAAATGCAAGCCAAAGACTACAGCAGGGAAACAGAAGCCGAATGCATCCACACTGTCATCTTGGTATCTGTGTTCCTCGGCTAGGAGAGAAGCTGGGACCCCTTATGATCCCACTCAGCGACAGAACAGGGAACTGTAGAGTTGAAGTCCCTCAGGCCATTTACCTCCCTTTCTGACAGCATGGAAGCTACAGCCAAGAGAAAGCTGATGGTTGCAAGTGGCCGCTAAAATCTGTGTCACCTAAGCTTCAATTCATAAGTGTCTTTACCCTTAGGATTACCAGAATGTCATAAATAGAAAAAAAAAAAAAAAGTGATAGGAAAAAAGCAATAAAAAAAATTTTAAAACCATTACTGTTTTCTAAACACCATTACTGCTAGCTACAGATCTGGGGGGACTTTTTGTTACTGCTGCACTCATAGCTCCATCAAAACCCTAAAATCTGGCCCTACACCTTCTGAATATTCTCACTTCACTTGACAGAAGAGTGCTTGCCTGTTTACTGCTTCCTCAGGAAGCTCCCTGCCACATATAATTAAAACTGATAGACCCATTTAAACAAAGAAAATGGTACAGGATTCATCAAAATAATTTATTTTAAAATAATTATTTTCAAAGAAATCTCTACAACTTCTGCAAATACGTAAGTGCTAAGCTGTAAGTATCACTGCTTTTCTTCCACTTTTTCCTTCCACCCATTTGTTTAAGTAAGACAGGCAATATTACAGACAGTATAATTTTATGAAGAAAAAGGACTTGCAGCAAATTTGTCAAGATAAAATTTTGTATATTCATTGCTGCAGTTTCCAGTTAATGAAGTCTTGTCTCCTATATTTATGATTCATTTTACAGCCACTGTGGGTATGCTGAAGGAACATCTTCAGAGAAACATATATCAGTCATCTGACAAATTCAGTAAATGCCCAAAATGCAGTTTGGTCAGAGAAACCCCATTTTAACTGGTGCAGCAGCTTCAATTGTGTGGTAAATTCTCTGGAAACTAGCTTTTATAAAAATCTGAGGAAAGGGGAAAGGACAGAAGTAGGGCGTGTACACCTTATTCAAATAGCATGGTCCTCCACCACTCCAGTGTGGCTATACACACCTTTGCAGATGCCTTCAAGTCCTTTTCCCTCAGCAAGAAGACAGTATTTTCTCACACCTGTGAGCCAGATGGCTGGGGCACAGGGAGAGAAGAAGACGGTAATAGGCTGCAGTGAGCAACTATGCCCTTGAAAAGCTTCCCAGGGAGAGTACGAAGCCTACATGCCATTCCCAGGCTGCAGCGTATCACTACAGCTAGCTTTTCAGCCTACACCAGATGCAGCCCATCACTAAATTATGCTGCAGAGCTGTAAATGAGTGAGGGAGAAGTCTGTGAGGTTGTGTGAGACGGAAACCAACTGAGTGAGTCTCACTCTCACTGAGTGAGATGTGATAAATTTGTCTTCTCCCATCTGACTGTGGGAACAGATGGCCTAACAACACGATTAAACACAACAACCATCTGTTGCAGCAGATTTATTTCTTTTTTAAAAAGAGTAAAACCCACACACAAACAAAATCAGAGCTTAAAGAGTTAACCAGTATTCTGGTAACAATAATTAGGAGACAGTATCATTGGCAGGAAAAAAAATAGATCAACTCTTTTCAGTGGTGCCCATCGACAGGACAAGGGGCAATGGGCACAAACTGAAGCATTGGAAGTTCCGTCTGAACATGAGGAAGAACTTCTTCCTTCTGAGGGTGACAGGGCACTGGAACAGGCTGCCCAGGGAGGT
>Ga0065711_1048663_pt1 | contig 11687 bp, 11 predicted proteins | sample Hoacrofraction12_FD_59098 | JGI IMG/M metagenome (GOLD analysis project Ga0065711, IMG submission 59098) | Hoatzin crop microbial communities from Cojedes, Venezuela - Epithelial fraction 12 v2 (version 2) | ecosystem: Host-associated > Birds > Digestive system > Esophagus > Crop | place... | reverse complement strand
CATTGCAGGAGCAGAGTCTCCAAAGAGAGCTGAGAGGAAATGCAACACAGCTCAGGGCTTTCTTCTTGAGATCATGACGGTTGGACAAGCAGAGAGCGAAGAGCAGTTGCAGCCCCGGGCAGTGCACTGTGCACAAGCGTGAGCCTGGCAAAGGATTTCTGCTTGCTTACAGATGGGTAGCTGATACCAACAGAGTCGAAATGGTCACACAAGAAGTCCAGAGCATGTTTAGGCTCTGAAGGCCAAATTCCAACTGGTTATGCTGCTGCCCATGTGTTGTACTTAACCCAAGGTAGCCTTCGGCATAAATCTGCAGTAGCTCAGCAATTTGCAGAAACATCTAGAGTCTTATACAGCACTTTTAGCTCAGAGGTCCCCAGGTGCTTCACAGAGCCCGACTGGTATCATGCTGTCATACAGGTAGGGGAAACTGAGGCACGGAAAGATTGAGACAGATGTGATGTGTGCTGGATCAGCCCTCATGGCTGAGATTGCCAGCATGTGGCTCACAGTCTGAACACTGCCCCGCGGCCATGAGCAGCACTTCATACAGACAAACACTTGGGTTTTACCTGCTTCATTTTATTTACTCCGCAGTTGTCAGTCTCCTATTAAAAGTAGTAGAGTCTGAAAATGCCTCTTGTTAATAGCTCATTATCAGGACCAGTGCCGCTATGTACAAGTATTATCTCCTTGATCCCATCTGTCTCAGGAAATGTGGTTGAGAGGAGAGCAAGGATGGAGCTCGGTGGCTGCAGGAGCCCGAGAGAGAGACCTGGGCACCCCACAGTTGCACCACGACCATCTCTAATTCATCTCCACTCAGCAAAGCGCTTAGAAATGTCACCGGGGAGCTGCAGTGGCTGTGATTGATGGTGTCTCCGCTGCACGCTGGTGGAGGAGAGCAACTTCAGCAAGAGGAGACCTTGGCTCCTGAGCCTCCCCTTGAAGTCCAGGAATGAATTATGCAAACTAATTCATCCCTTGGCTCCTCCAACAGCTGCTACCGTGCTGACATCTCCTGCCTTTACCTCTTTCTTTATCTCCGAGCTGTTTTAGAGCCAATACGTCCTGTCTTCTGATGTCCATGTGTGTCCCAGGATGCCTGCAGACGTCGGGGCGACTCATCACCTGTTGTAGGATGTTGTCCCAGACAGGAAGATAAATTGCTAAACTAGCCTTGGCCAGAGCCTGGTGGACTGCTGGGCTGCCCCTGGGCTCTTAAAAGAGAGGAGGGAATCATAACCTGTGTTAAAATATAATCGATTTCTTCTGGCAGCTGGCAGAGTTTCAAATGCTGCTGCGCACTGATGGCACAGCCGGCCTTGCTATGCTTCTCCACCCGGCCGCAGATGTAAGGCAGTGGTGGGTCCAGGGTTAGGAATGCCAGCCCAGCCCCAGTGTTGCCTGTGCCATGGGGAGCTCCCACTCAGGGCAGCAGCTCATTGCTGCTCAGTACAATCCCCGCTCTCGTTGGCTGGGAGGCTGGAGGGAACTGGCAGTCTTCTTTTGGCTCAACTAGTAGTTATTTCAGGGCTACTATGCTTATTGTAGGCTGAGGACAGATTATTAAGCGCCCTGCCCAGACTGATGCTGTCCTCAGTGTAGTGGGAGAGGGAAAGGTAGGGAGACAGAAGCAGGGCAATTGAGAAAAGCATCTGCGGAAGAGTGTTTGGACAGGCTACTGTCTCCATGCCCTACTGTTAAGGGGATTTGGTCCTCGCTTGTCCAGGCTGAGCAGATGTCCCCTCCTGCTGATGGCTGCTGCTGTGCGGCTTGCCCTGGTGGCTTGCTAGGATTCTGGTCCCTAAGAGAGCTGGAAGTTGAGGCAGACAGAGACGAGGGCAGAAACGAGCGAAATGAGAGATGTGAGATGGAGAGGTGAAAAGAAGGTGGACACAGGACGCCTGCTGTCACCGGTACCTCAGTCACCCCTTTGCCGTACCCTCCTGCTGTGCCTCTCACCCTGGTGCGCTGTGCCCCCGCCACCAGCTGCTGGCCCCGTGCAAGAGGCAGGGGAGGCTGCCGCTTCCCCATATGTCCTCTTGCCCCGCTGAAAGCATTCTTTTATTTAAAAGTGAACTGCCAAATAGCCTGCCTTATTTTGATTCAGAAAGCTCCCAGACTGGAGAACTTCAGTGAAGGTGACTCTTTTAATCTGTCACCTGCTGGCAGGTGGGGAATGTGCTGACCCCGACACAGGGAGGGCACCAGCTTTTGAGGGATTAAAATAGGAAACCTTTTTTTGTTCCAGGTGTTGGGGGAAACAAAAACAAAACAAAACAAGTCTTCTGAAATCTCACAGAAACAGCTCCTTTTGCTGCCTGTAAGACAAAAGGAATATGTCCTTTCTCCTGCTCTTTGTCTGCCTTGGAGTGCAGAGCAGGGGCAGGCAGGCTTTTATGCCAAGATTGTCTGTCAGCCAGGAAATGGGTTTCAGTTGTGGCTGACTCTTGAAAGTGCTGCGGAGCTCAGAACGCTCCCAGCAATGGCAGCTCGGTGTGGAAATGGTTTAAAATGAGTGTTTCACACGCGCGCTCTCAGGAGCACTCAGGTCTGGGTGTTGGCCCTGTTCCTGTGTGGTCAGAACGATTTACGCAGGTGGTACCATTGCATTTGGCTGCTGGAGATGTAGTACGTGAACACTGAACTTCAGATGTACGACCACGTGTGTTTGTGCAGAGCTAAGTTTATACGGACAATCATTGCTTTCCTGCCCATAGGCACTTCTGTGCACATGTAGCTCTCTATGCACACGTCTTCTCAGTGCAATGTAGCTATTGCCAAGCCACTGAGAATATGGTGTGAAGTTATAAGGGTGCTCGCTTGAGGCAAGACGGCACTTGAGGAGGCCACTGGGTCAGGGATGATGTTGTGTCTCTCTATGGTTACACCGCCCTGCTGCTGGGCACCTCTTTTGCAATCAAAGCATTTACTACCCACAAACCGCTCGTGCTGAGAATTTGCCAGCAAGTCAATGCTAACAAGTTCACCCTGCAGAAGAGCTGCTGAGGTGGGTTTGGGTCATCATTCTTCAGAGCAGCTCAATTAGGGCTTGTATTTTTGAGATGCAGAGTTTTTATTTCTCCCTGCACACCAGCTATCTGGAGTGCCAACTCTTTGGCACGTGAGATAATGAAATCCCCGTATGATTAGCATTTGTGGTTTGCCACTGTTTGCAGAAGAAAATAATAGCTAGCTTAAATATCCATCAGTCACCATAGCTCTGCATGTCTGCACTGTGCGTTTAGAAAGCAGGCGCAGTTTAGCAGGCATGGGGTTTTTTTGAAAGAATCTTTTAAAAGTGCACTTGTGAAAAATCACTTTTTAAGTATGGGAAATTTGATATGGCTCGGTAGTTCTCACTGATTAAAGGCCAGTGTCCAAACCCTTTTCTAAAGTGCTAGTAGGAAGCAGAAATATTTCCTGGGGGAGTTTAGAGCCCAGCTGAACACAGGCTTGAGGAACAGATGCAAAATACTGTGTGTGGTTTAGTAGTATGTTTTTATCTAAGGCTAGTTTTATGTCACTGGCCTGGGCAAGTTAGTTAAAAACTCACTCTGTTTGCGTGGATCTTGTACCTTCTCAGCGTTGTTTCATGCTAATTTACAGATTAAAGCTACTCCCCATACCCGTGGGACTTCTGGCAGTTGCTTTTCCAACGGCTTTGGGGAGGAGGCATAGAATAACCGCAGGGAGCTGGGGACCCTCCTCCTCAGCTTTGCCTAGGAAAAATTCCAGCAAGGTGGGCCAAACTCCGGTGCTGTGTCCACCAGAGCAGCCCTGTCCCACAGCCTACCTGGCCTGGGAGCCCAAACACCCTGGCCAGGCGTAATGGGCGGGTGGGTTGGTGGGGAGGATGAATCCAGGGAAGAGGGAAGAATATGTTTATTTAGCATCATCTCATTTCACATGGTTAAGCTGCCTCCTCCAACATTTCACTGTCTGCAAGGGTCTCTCAGAGATTTGTGGGTGCTGGTCCCAAACCCTTGCAGAAGGAAGGCTGGGAAGAGACAGATGTCTTTTCCAGACTTGTGCTTGCATTACAGCCAGACAGGAAAACGGGAAGGCAGCATTTGAGAGTGGATCAGAGATGTCAGCAAGAGACCAGGGTCCATCCAGGGCTCATGAGTGTCCTAGCTCAGGCCATGCCACCAAGGAGGGGCTGAGAGGTGCCTGGTCTCAGCCATGGAGGAGCTTGGGGATGCTGGCAGGTTCACGTAGAGAGCACCAGCTGTGACGGGCTGAACTAGCACTACTGGTTTTGCACAGGGAACATCCTCAGTGGCTTTTGCCACCAGGTTTTTTCATTCCTTTGAAGCAGCAGAACAGCAAAGCTGCCTTCTGTTGCAAACCAGGGCATTCAACCCACCGTACACTGCAAGTATGCTGGAGTGCCAACATCAGATGGGAATATCCTGGAGAAGTGACAGACCCCGCTCCATGAGCCCTGTCTTGTGGGAAGAGATGGTGCAGGTTGCTTTGCTGCTGACAGAACTCCATCCTAAGAGGCAGAAGGGAGCTGAGCAGATATTCCTACTGCAGGAGCTGAAACCCCCTCACATCCTTTCTGGCTGTCAGGGGGTGTGTGGCAGAGATGGACAAGCACCTCCTTGTGCTACTTGTCCTCGCCCAAAGCAGCAGCACAGTATGCATGGCTCTGGTCCTAGGCTTGGTTGAAAACCAGGGTGAATCTGATTTCAGATTGCTGATCCCACCTAGCACTGGTCTGGAGATGAACAGATGCTCTTGCTGCTCAGATCTCGGAAAAGTTGCAACTAATGGATATTGATCAGAGGAGAAACCAGATCTGTGGGCACAAATTTATGTGCAAGCTTGAAAGAAGTATGTTCCCTAAAAGGGGAACAGAGTGAATAATCAGGCTTTGAGACAAATGCTAATCAGCATTACATTTTGCCTCTGAGTCTCCAGAAGGAGTGTTTAATCTCTGGAATTATATATTTCCCTGGTGAGACGTTAGACAACTTCAAGAGGCTCTTGTTCAAAAAATTAAGCTTGGTGAACATTAGTTTTAGATCCCTCTGATTGTGTGGAGTTCAGTCTGTCCAGAAGCTGGCCAGCCTCTGGACCTTTGAGCAAAACATGAAAACATTAGTGTCTTCCCCACTTTATTGAAAGACCAACAGAGAAACATTTATTAATCAAAGGCTATCAAGGATGGCTTTCAATCAGATATAAAGGCACAGGGTTTTCCATATGAGAGCCACGACAGAAACATTTTCTCACGAAAATATTTTATCAAAGATTAAAGCTCAGATATTCTTTATCTGGAAAAGTATCTCCTACAAGTTGCATCCCTTTTTTTGGTAGTCCTTGGGGCTACATAACATTGAATACAGGAGAAGAATGAATTCATGGAGATGTGAGTTGGACATCTGACAACTGTAGGTTCAGGCAGTTGATTAATCAATAACTGGTATCCATCCCAGTTTTTCATTGCACTAGTGATATCTAGTTTACAGTGTTCTCAGATGGATTAACCTTTTATTATGTGCTCTGGGCTTGCTTCTGAAAGCCTGGAAAGAGTCCCAGATGGTGTGCGTGCACACGCACGCATCTATACAGAGACTTATACGAGCACCCTGCCTTAGTTTTGGGTTTGTCCTTGCTTTGATCAGAGAACTCCAGGGGTCCCTGCCCACCTGAACCCTTCTACAGCTGTGCATTTCTGATCAGACTTCAGGAGAAGGTATATGTGCTTTCCCAAATGCTGTGTGCCCATATACGCATGGAAATGTATGGGATACTCACTGCAGCAAAGTAAGCTGAATCAAGTCACAAAGAAGCTTCACAAAGAAGCAAGAGGAAAAATTGTACCTTGCTAATAAAGAATAAATAATTTTTTTTTTTAAGTGTAAGGAAGGAAGAGATTTATTTTTTCCTCTTACAAATTGGAGTTCTGGTATTACAGTACTTATTTTGGAAATTTCATGACAGTGATTTCATCCTTTGTAGCCACTTGTGGCTCGGTACATTTTTACCATGGTTGCCAAGTAACAATCACTAAGCATTTGTGTCTAGATCAGTAAAGGGGAGTGGAGGGAATGGATAAAATCTATTTTCAGAGGTATAATCATCAGTGGCTCTTTGTAGGTTAACGGTTAAGTTCACTCAGCAGTGACAGTGTTTTGCTGAAGGCCTTGGGATTTACAAACAGGAAAATACAAAGCAAAGAGAATAAGGGGGTTTTTAATGTTATTATTATTACTCTTTCAGAGCAGAGTGGCTTATGAGTGATTAAAGCGGCATTAACTAGGTTGGACGTCAAGTCCCGTGTGCAACAGGCACATTATAATTCCCTCCTCAGGGCCGGGCTGCGGCGTGCTCGGTGCCCCTCAGGTTTCACTGTGCCAAAATCTCCCAGCACCGCAGACCCCACTCTGGCCTCATTTTGCTCACAGGGCAGCTGCCAGCTGATGCAGGCATAGAAGAGGTTTCCTTTGCTGAAGAAAAGGACAGAGCCATGAGGGGAAATCAGGGAGGAAAGCTGGGAGATCTGGCAAAGAGCAACTCCAGGCGTTCCCTCGGCACGGCAGAGGCTGCGGCATGGTCTCCGCTGCATGGCGGCATGCCTTCAGCCTGCACTGCCGTGGACTGTCCCTGACCTGCCTCTGTGCCACCAGTGCCGCCGCCTCCCCTGCCCAACAGATAGGGCATTTTCACCCTGATATGCTGAATTTTTCTCAGGAAAACTTTCCTCTTCCACAGCTGGCCTCTGCTGAGATTCTTAAACATCCTCCAACACATCTGAAGGTCACCTTCATCTTTCCGGAGTTATCATGCCATGGATGCAGCATTCAGGGCAGGCTTGGAGAAAAACAGTTGCATGTCCTGTCGTCTTCCAGATGGCTTTCCGCTACATGTCCCCAGGCACTGTCCACCTTCCTTATTACTGCAGAAATAACTCCTACCGATTCCCAAAAACTCCTCTACCCTTGGCGCCTGTTCCCAAAGAGCTGGTGCTAGCCAGGTGTTTCCACTGCCCCAGTGATGTTGCACATTCCCCAAAACCAAGGCCAGGCCTTGGGGAAGGGCTGGGGCAGAGGGCAGGGGAAACTTCATCTCCCAGCATGTGTTTCAGGGTGCCCCTGATATTGCAGCCTAGTGGGAGATGAAGACTGGGGATGGGCACTGCTCTCTGCTCCATCAGCCCAGGCTAGAGCATGCCTCTGCATGATGCTGGACTCCGGGAACGTTCTCGGCCTCAGCTGCATGACAGCGCTTCCTTCATGCTGGTGGAGCGGGTGCGACCACACAACTGCCTTTCCCTTTCCTCCCAAGAAGGAAAAGATGACCCTGGGAAATGGGCCAGGCATTAATTACAGCTTGTAATCCTTTCTGTGGCAGGCCGGCACATGGGAAGTACCTGGCTCCTGGAGAGAGGGAAGGAACAGCAAGGGTCTCCCTTAATTCTGTTTCCACCAGGCACACACTCAGAGGAAACGCACTTAAGCGAGACGAGCACCTGGGCACACTGCCAGGAGCCCTCTGTGACCGGCCTGGGTTTGTCTTGGCAGATCAAGACTCAGGGATGAGCCAAGCGGACAGCTCTTGCTGCTGACTCCAGCGTAATTCAGCATCCCTCCTGGGATGGGTATCAGGGCTGCCCCGCAGCCACTGCTGCTGGGGAGGGAGGGATGGAGGCAGTAGGAGGACAAGTGCCAGGGAGCAGGGGTGCATGCTACCCCAGCTCACGGGGCTCAACGCTGAACACACTGGGGAAGGGCACACCTCGAACGGGGGGGCAACCCTGCCGCTGGGGCCTGTCCGTTGAACAATACCTGGCGAGTGGCACTTGTTCCTGCATGGATTGCGGGGATCAGAAAGGGGTAATAAGCAGATGTTTAAATCAAGAGGCTGGACCTTCTGTAGGATGGCTGATCCTGTGCACTTAAGGGGGGAAAACACCCAGGTCTGCCAAGGCCTGAGACACCCATGGGTGCTGCACGCTGCCCACAGCCCTGGCTGGAGAGAGGGTCCACCCCTGGGGCAGGAGCGTGGTCTGAGGACGGGAACAGCAGCCTCAGTCCAGCTGCTTTTGAGATTAAACGAAGAGCCCAGCAGCATGGGTCCATTAGACAGGGAGAGGGTGTGAGGAAGCAAGAGGCAAGGGACGAAGCACTGCCGCGCCTGGCACCAGCAGCACGTTTCCCACTGGTTTCACAGGGGCACGGAAATTTCTGCCTCATCTCTGCAAACCTCCTGTGTACAATTCTCTATCCTCCCACATAAAAGCCAGGTTGTTAGCAGAAAGCAGACAGGAACGGCTACTCAGGGAAGAAAAAGGGATTTGCAAAGTCTTTTTGCAGGTTCATTGGAGATGGCGAGTGTGGAAGGGATCCATCTCACACACGTTCTCCCTGTGACAGATGACCCCGTGCAGGAAGGAGAGGTTTCTATTTAATTGTGCCATGCGAGATATTGTTGTTTCGCAATGCTGAACAGGCTGAAAACTGAGCAGGGCCAAACTAAAATGTGCCAGAGCAGAAATGCTGGCGCTTTCCCACCCAGGCCCTCCCCCTTGTAAAACAGCAGTATTTGTAGAGGATTGGTCATATCGTGGAGTTCATTTCATAGTGTCTGTCGGATGGAATTGCTGAGTCCATCTGCGGTTAGCTGGAGTGATGTAAGCGGGACGGAGTTGGGCCGCGTCTGCTTGGAAACTGTGATGAGTGGTGCAACACAAATGGGAGTCCCATGGTTCGCCTTTGACGTGGGGAAAGGCATTTGAGTTTTGTTATCTGGGCCAGAAAGCCAAACAGCTTTTATGATCTGCTGGTCAGTTGGACTGGTGTGTGTTTAAATGGGGAGGTAAGAATGTCTTGATTTAGGACAGTGAGGTTGCTTTCGTACAACAAGTGAGAACTTTAGCTACTTTGGCAAGGATCTGATGAGAGTGTTTGTAGGGGCACTGTGATCCTTATGTCATGAATGTAGAAAGTAGGATTGTAAATTAATTGACTTTTAACCAATAGCATAATGTACACTAAATGGATCCTAAGACATAGAGCAATACATAGTTTTTTAATAAAAATGGAAACTACACATTTTCAGTCATAAAAAACATAGTTGAGAAACGGGTGTGTTGTCATCTCCCCTCCTTCAGCATCTTGTTCCTTCACGGCAAAGAGGTTCTGGGGATGGGAGAGTTAACAGAGCCAGTCCAGCCTCGAGTGTCAGCAGGGGCATTCTCACTTGTGCTACCAAATTTCCCCAGAGTTGGTGGCAGGCGATGCCACCGCTGCCATGCTGAGCCAGAGTCTGAGCTGAGCTTTTCTGTGTGCAGCCATCCTCCACGCCGCTGCCTGTGGATGGCCTGCTGGTGACCACAGTCCTCAGCAAGGTGAGACCAGATGTGTCCACGGGTGAGGTGTGGGCTGTGTGTTACTGCTGATTGGGGAGTTAAAGCAAGCGGCTTCCTGGAAACCGATGCAGATAAGGCTTACACTCACATCCGCACAACAGGGCCCCATCTGTGTTCCAGGAAATATACCTTCTGACAAAAAAAAGAACTAAAAAAAGATAAATCCCCACTGAATTGCAATGGAAAAAACTTTCTCCTTCCACTTGTAAAATCCAGTGGGTAGAAAGGAGGAGCTCTCAGTCCAGCAGTATTTGTAGCTCACATTGTAGAGGTTTCGGTGGGATTAAGTGTGTTTTTCTCGAGCAGTACTTAACTTCCAGATCCAAACTTAATTGTCCTCTTCTGGTGGTCAGAGATTTGGGAAACAATAGACCCAGACCACTACTAATTGCCTACATTTTTGAAGACGCCATCTTCCTCTGAGATTCACAGGTAGGGACAAAAAACCCGTGACTTGTTTTTCAGAGCTTTGCCTGGCTGAGTTTCATGGAACAGGAGAGATAAGGAGTCCTGCAGGACCTCTGTTTTTAAGCATGAGCTCAGCGCTGGGTTTCACACCTTCATATCAGTGAGTTTCTGCCTGTGCAGTGCCTTACCTATCTGGGGAGAGGCACATGGCACTTCTGCCCGAGGTGTTGGCACTCAGCCCTGGAGGTGTTGAGAGAAAGGCAGCTCAGGCCATATCTGTTTGGCTTCAAGCCAGCCGGACAACATTTTTCCAGCATGGTCCAAGAAGATCTGGACATCCTGATGGACAAGCAGCCCTCCTCGTGCCACCAGCTGGCTGGGACATTTCAGCTGGCACCTACCAAGGCTGCTCGATCAAATCCAATGTGGCTAAGCCATTTATGCCTCATGGCCAGTTTGGCCACATTGAGCCTCCCTTCCCTAAAGCTGCTGAATAATAATTTTGGCGCATGAGCCCAAGCAGCTGCTGCTGCCAGAGGTGTGTTTTGTCAGTGGCAAAACAAACCTGAGAGGCAGTACATGTAACAGTTTGTAAGATTAGCAAAGCACCTGAGGCTCAGAGGAGACACCGCCTGCAAGTTCAGGTGGTTTTGCTGGGAAGCGTCCCACTGAGCCTGGCAGCCCAGTTGCTCCGAGGCAGCTCCTGGGGAACCAGTGCACCAATGCTTGGAGTCACCCACTCACTCGCATGGATCGAAATACAGCCCGAAGCGGGCGTGACGTGGAAAGAGGTGGAAGATCAGTACCACAGGGACGTTGGAGATGAGTAGCGGCTGCAGGGACACTTACGTCGAATCAGTTTCAGAGTCGAATCAAGCTGAAAGGGTTCTCAGGCAGAGGGTGTAGGGCAGTGCGTGGTCAGACTGTTTTTGGAAGCTAAAAATAGCAGCAGAGTGGAGTCAGCCCTTGGTTAATCTGGGTTTGCTAAGGCCAGACATCCAGATCCAGTTCAGTACTTTCATTAAAAAGGCTGTATTTACAGAGCTGCCGAACTGGCCCATTGCCCACTGGAGTGACACTGGCCATTGGGCACTGGGCCAGTGTGACTGGGTGACTTCAGTATCCTCCTCCAAAGGCTGCGCTGAAGGGTTGGCCTGGCTCATCCTCCTGAGTCCTCATACAGTGGGTCACGAGCAGAGCTGGGATTTCTCTGCTGAACATCTCAGCCCCAGGCTCACGCAATCCACTTCTATCCTCAGGAAACCCAGTCACGCTGGACTTGCCCACAAATTTCCTCTGTTGTCAGAACTTCCCATCTTCTATCTTGACCCATCAGCAAACCTTTAAAAGGTGAATTGAACAGGTTTGCCTGTTTTTGAGAGATTCGGGAAGGAAAACCAGCCATTCTGCATGTGCTGACATGAACAAGGCTCGGTTTGTGATTTGGCTGATTGATGAGACTTGGTTTGCCCATGGCTGACTGATTTCTCAAGTGAAGCATGTGGAGGCTGGAGTAGCTCAACCCTGTATTAGACACCTGAAAACTCACACGGGAGTGAGACGTCAGGTATGACCCTGCTGTATAAAAAGCTGCATGTGGAGTTTGCATGTGGTTAGCAGCAGAAAGCCTGCTGGCAGCCCACAACTTTTTAATGTCTAATACACACATTATGCCAACATGCATTTCTGAATGTGGCTAAAAACGTCCAAGCAGTCATGGACTTCCCAGGGAGAGGAAGAGGAGGGAGGCAGGGCAGGGAAGTAAGTGTGCATTGGTGGTCTCACAGAATCACAGAATCACAGAATAGTAGGGGTTGGAAGGGACCTCTGTGGGTCATCTAGTCCAACCCTCCTGCCGAAGCAGGGTCATCTACAGCAGGCTGCACAGGACCTT
>Ga0065711_1014442_pt1 | contig 11687 bp, 14 predicted proteins | sample Hoacrofraction12_FD_59098 | JGI IMG/M metagenome (GOLD analysis project Ga0065711, IMG submission 59098) | Hoatzin crop microbial communities from Cojedes, Venezuela - Epithelial fraction 12 v2 (version 2) | ecosystem: Host-associated > Birds > Digestive system > Esophagus > Crop | place... | reverse complement strand
GCTGCCTGCGCACACTCAGGCACGTCTCCCCATTCCAGAGGTGTTTACTGGTCACCGCGCTCCACACCAGTCCCGAGGGGGATTATCTGCTCAGATTATGAGCAATAACCACCCAGCCAAGCCTGCACAACCGCAGGCCCTCGTGCTGTCCATCGCACCGGGCGGGTGGGGGGGGGTGCAGCACCGAACCGGGGCCGCAGCCGTGGGGGTAAGCGGAAGAACACGCAAAGGGAGAGGTCCATCCCTGCGCGTGACCGGCACCATCGGCTGACGGCTCTGCTCCCGATTTCAGCTGCCAGTCACAGTGCTGGCATTCCCACTGCAGAAGGGGAGGAAATTCTCATCCACGTACCACCGTGGGACCACAAGGATTTGGAAAGGCAGCACACAACCGCAAAAGCCCTTAAATTAACAACAAAACTGAAGCAGACAGGTTGATGCAGGAGAGCACTGAAGAACCCTTCAGGGACCATTAAGCAGCCCTCGTCAGGCCTGTCTTCCTGGCAGCATGAACTGCAATCACCACCAGCTTTACCGGCGACACGAGGGAAGCGCCTTCACCTCCCGAAGCCTCTTGACGCGGGGTTGCCTGCCCTCTTAAGTGCATCACCAGGGTGCTTGATGCAGTTTTTCAAAGTGTCTCGAGGTACCTGAGCCCTGGGACATGTAAGGCATCCTCCTTCCCCGCTCAGTCTGCTTCACCGAGCACGACGCGCAGTGACCCTCGCAGAGCTGACAGCCACGGGGACAGCGGCTGGCTGCTGGCAGGGCTCACGCATCGGTGCCCGGGGGGCTCCCAGTGCCCCCAGCCTTGGGCTCTGAGCTCCAGCCAAGGACCCCAAAGCCTGGAGCCATCTCAGCTCCACCCCACCGCCAGCTGAGCATCACCTCCTCTCCTACAACATTTGGACGTCAACGTCTACCCGAGAAAGCAGCTTCTCCCCACTCCTCTGCTCCGCGCTCCTCTGCCTTGCTTTTCAATTTCAGAGCTCTGGCAGATCACCGATTAATTCAAGCCTGTTTAATAACCCTTCTGCTTAGATGAAACAAGCTGTCTTGTTTTCTTTATTTTTAACACCAACTCTCGTTTCCTTGCTAAGGGTCTTTCTGTCATTTAAAGACTTCTCTCTCCAACCAAGCTGATAATAGGATGGAGAAAGCATCTGCTTACGTCCATACCTGATGTCTGCCAGGAGTTGCAGCATGAGGCTAAAGAGGGACTGGACACCTTGATGGGTAAATGGTCCTAAAATCCCGAGCTTGTCTTGCAAATTCACCAACCTCTCTCCACTTGCTGCAGCAAAGCCCTGCACAGCTCAGAGCAAACACGGTGCAAACACGAGGGGCTGCGGGGCAAGAGGAGAGGGGATTTGGACCAGATGACCCACAGAGGTCCCTTCCAACCCCTACTATTCTGTGATTTGGGAGCCGGAGCAGCCGAGCTCCCCACGCGGCTCATGGGCAGCAACGGACGCTCTGCCCCACACCGTGCCCCCGGCTCAGCAAGCGACGGCCGGGCGGGCGCGGGGCCCGGCAGCTGCTCCCACCACCGCAGCCCACTCCCCGGTGCAGACCCCGCTCCACTCGCCATCACCTGCTCTCCCGCGCGTCCTCAGGCCGGAGGGCTGCGAGGCACCGGCCGGCTCGCTGCTGCCCAGCGCGGCCTCCTCCCTGCCCACCCGAGCGCCGCGCACCCGGACTAACAGACACGCCGGGACCCGACTCCCGATGGGAACGAGTTGGAGCCTCTCAGCTGTCTCCTGCCTCTTTGAATTTCAAAGCTGCACTTGTCTGTAGAGCAACTGAGTCATTTCCTTCCTATATCCAGCCTATCGGACTGGGTCCAGCAGTGCCCGGAAAACAATAAATCCTTCAAGGCCATATTTCACAGGAATGCAGCAAGCCTGCCGGCGCGGAGAGCTCCTCGCACACCCTTTAATCCCGCAGCCCCTGTGGAAGCTGTCTCGCCCCGGCCCCGGTGCCCCCCGAGCACAGCACTGCTCCCCACCCTCCCGGGCACGGCAGATGCCCAAGCGCGGACCAGCAACCACGGCCCACGCGGAGGGACACCTCCTCCCCACCCCGACCAGATGCATCGCCAAGGGGCTGATGGATTCAGAACTGACAACAAAATGCCCTTGATTCCATAAAACGTACAAGGATCTAGGAGGGAGAGAAGGTACAGCTGGATCTGCTGCGGGGCTTCACCAATACATTGGCAGGCTGAAGGAAGGCTGCAGCACCGAAGGAGTTTGCTCTACAAAATACAGGAGCCAAGCACCGCGTGAGAGCCAGCACAGGCTGCGGGCAGACGTTCAGCTGGGTCAGTTTTAGAAGTATCTCCTTTACAACCACAAATTGGTTTTCCAGACCCACAATCCATTTACATCAAACTCATCAGGACTGATAGGGACAAAACCAAGACTCAACGATCGGAGCCATATACAGCCCGAGAGCTGCACAACTTCCTCTGAACTGACAGGGTTGAGATGTTCAGTCAAAGAGAAAGTCTCTCTGCACCCAAATTTGAGTTCCCACACAGTTCGGAGGAAAACTGGTCCATTTTCCAGGATCACATCAGTGCCGCTTCCATCGTCTTTTTAGAGGTCCTGAGCAAACCCCAACTGATTTACATCAAAATTCATAACACAGTTAACCAAATGATCCCACATACCTCAGAAAAACTAAATAAATTAATATCCTATCCTCTTCAGTAACAAGACGGCTGAAGCAGATAATCTGGCCAAGTGTCATGTTTATAATGGAAATTCGCAGGGAACGTAACAGGAATTGTCAGGGATGAACAAATGAGTCAATATTTTGCTTTTTCTCATGTTAAAATTTGCACTGTTTGCAGGAAAAACACTCCTTTTTTCAGTCTTGGGAGGAGAAGGAAATTAAGCCAAAACTGTTTGTTAAAAAACCATATTGCTGAATGAATATCACTCAGAAGCGAAGAACTCCATCCGCAAATTCCGTCCGATCCCACCCACCTTGTCACTCCCGAGCTTCAGCCTCCCAGTGACCCAGTACCCTCGGCAGGGCTTATTTTTTTTTTAAACAAGTTATACAACATCCTTGGAAGTCCTTAAAAGAGCCTCTGCTTTTGTTTCTTCCTGCGAATTTGTTCTAGCACTTCTCAGCTCGGCCCAAGACAAGTTGCGGTCACTTCCAAGTCGGAAAATTTATTTGGTGGAACCTACGGAACCGATTTGCCCCTGTCACACAATTTATGCCTTGAAAAGCCAAGTTACGCAAGCACTTGTACCAGCACCTTATTATATCCCAGCGGACAAGCAGAGGGGCTCCTGCCTCTTTCTTCCAGTGAACTCCGGAGTGCTTGCCCCCGCTCTTTGGTTGCTACGAGATTCTAAAGACAGTCGAAACCTGTGGCCACCAAAGGGGCCTTTGCCACAGTTCCTGCTCCGTCAGGCCCCTGTCTGCCAGCCCGGCCAAGCACACCGCACTCCGCTGATCAGAGACGGGCTCAGCGCTGCAGTTAACCCCTTGCGAGCTACGGAGGAAACTTTCTAACAACTGGGAGAGCAATCGCCCGCAGGGAGCCTTTTGCTGCTGCTCCATCTCTCGCCAAACAGATGACTGGCTGTGGACGTTTTTCATCTGGCCCTTCCGGCTTCTGCACCACAACAGATGATGCCTCCGTAAAGTTAAATTGATTGAGAAAAACAGAGGTGGAGACACCAAAGGTCAGAACTTTTGGAAGGTTTAGGGCCAACGCAGAAGCATTTCTCATTCCAGGGTGCACCCTGAACAGCTCTTACTCCCAATTTGCTTACTCCCGATTTTGAGAACAGCTTTTCTCCCCTGTAAGTACATAAGCAGCATCTTTGGAAAGCGCTAAATGCACAAAAAACCTGACTCGGAAAAACCCTGAAGGAAAGCCAGCCCTCGCGCAGCAGTCTGACCATGGCGAGCACTCTCGCCTTTCTGGCTGCCTCACGTCTCCCAGAGTAGTGGCTGAACGAAGGAAGGGATTCGGGCATCTTCGCTCGTCCTCGTGCCCCACCCTCAGCATCAACGTTTCATAAAATGAACAGAGCAGAAGAAATGCTTGGGGCCTGCAGTGGTACCGGCCCAGTTCCCAGCCATGGACACCGGCAAACCAGCGCTCTCCTGTGCCCCCCTGAATTTTGACAAAGCAGGCATCTACTGCACTGGCACCGTCACCCCTCAGCAATGCCTCGCACGACCGAGGTACTTAGGGTATCACCCCCCGCTGCCCCCCNAATCCCACAGAAGAACCAGCAGCAGGAGCGAAACCCCGAGCCAGGTTTGCTGCTGGGACCTCACCGCGCTCCGGCACCCCAGCAGAGCTGCGGCACCCCGGCCACCCAGCCCCTCTCCCCACCCAGGAGGGCAGGAGCTCCCACGTTTAGCGTCAGCACGGATTTAAAACCTGTGAGATGGCAATTCTTAAGCCTAAGAAAAATTTAGCCAGCTAGGAAACTTACAGGCACGCTCGCTTTTCCTCCCCACCCCACCTCTTCGCACTTCCATTAGAAATGAAGAGGAAATTCACAGGCTTTTTTTTTGTTTAAATAACATTACAGGCTGTGACACAAACCAGCAACGGCAGGAAATATGATCAGGAGGGCAGCGCTCCATCCTCTGCTCCTGTCACTGTGACTTTTTGGGGACTTGGCAAATGAATGAGCAGAGGAGACAGCCCGCGTGTTTTATGGAGTTGAACTGTAACACCCCTGTTAGGCAGCCAACGCGCCATTTCTCTGCTCCGACACCCATAAATCCACTCGGCCGCGGGGAACAACGCTCTTCGCACAGCTGGTTACACGCGAACCCCTCGTGTTCGGCTACCGGGGCGAGCAACCGGCCCGCCGTGGGCTGCGGCACTCGCTGCCGCGTTCGTGATGTTCTCCGAGCGGCGGGGAACGGCCCGTCTCCGTAACGCGACTCGGGAGGTTGAGCCCCGCTACCCACACACCTGGGTTCATCCCAGCACCCGCTTTTCTGACACCCCAGCACCCCGAGAGCCTCAGCTTCCCACTCCTGCGAAGGGGGAAACGGCTGCTTTAGGCTATCAAGAAAATCTTGACAAGATAAACTCAAAGCCCAGAAAGCAAACAAAAAGAACTCAAAGCCTCTGCTTTAAGTATTCTAATTCATCTCAAAACCCCGGAGCTCACACTCACTTTTTGGAAGCTCATTCCCAGGTTAACAAACCAAAGCGGCGTTGAGCATGAACACCGAGGGAAACCCCCGCACGCCTCCAGATTCCCGTCCTCCTCTCGCCGGACGGCTCCGATGACACGGAACCGCTACGGAAGAAAAACTACAGATAAATCTCTCCGGGAGGCATTTGTTCCCAGGCTCAGTGAGCCTGGAAATAACACCAGGAACTCGTTCCGCGCTGAGTCAGGGTCTGACGGCGGCTCCGGGACCAGCGGCGCTGGATCCGCTTCCTTCCCGGCGCGCGTCACGGGCGGCAGGGCGACCGCCCAGCGCTGCCCCGGAGCTTTCCTGTTTTCCCCAGCGCCATGCGGCTTCCCGAGACGTGGCACAGGGAACCGGGGCTCCGGGCCCTGACGCTGAGCCGCTGCGGGGATCAGCGCTGCCGGTTTTCAAGTTCTGCGAAGAGCCAGCCAGGAGCTGAGAGCAAAACAAGCCGTTTGCTTTACCCTGCCCTGCCACACGCAGGGAACGGCCTCTCCACCGACCATCACCCCCTCGTCCAACCACCCCTTCACTGGGACGTAACTGAGGGCCAGTAAATCCCCTCTCCAGCCGGGGTAAGAGTTGCCTGTGCATCCCAAGGGCTTCCCGCACGCATCCCACACTCCCACTGCCGAGCCCCGTGCCCGAGCCGCAGCCACAGCCGGCGGGAGCCGCTGGTCCAGCCCTCGGGGAGCCCTCCCGGCCCCTCCAAGCCACCGCAGAGAGGCAGAGCCCAGCTCCACGCTCAGCCCCTCCTGCTCACGGGGAATTTTGCTGCTGGAACCGTCCCCACAGCTCCGCTAGCGCGGAATCACCACGGAACGCACCTCCCCTCGCTCCCCACCACGGCTCCGGCGTTGCGTGGCACTGGTGCCCGCCAGCAGAGCCCACGCCGCTCCCGGGAGCAGCTCCTCGGCGAAGGCTGCTCCGACACCCCCAAACCATGCTCGGGAGGAGGCTCGGCCGCGGCGGCAGCCGGGAAGGAGCCTGCCCATCCGTCCAGCTCCCGCACCGAGCCCCCGCCGCGCTCGCAGCCCAGCCCCGAGCCCCCTCCCCAGCGGCACAGCCCCGTTAATGAGCCCCAGAAAGGAGCAGCGCGGTGGGAGGAGGCGAGGTGAGAGGTCAGTGTAATATTTACTCAGACGTCACCTTTCACTTTTATGAAGCGGGGAAGCGGTGCCGGAGCAGGAAAAGGGCTGCGAGGGACGTTCCTGCCTGGGAAGCCGCTGTCACATCCAGCACAACACGCGGCCGGCTCCAGAGAGGCTCCGGCGAGCGGGGAGCTCTGCTTCGCACCCCCAGACCCCAAAAACCACCCAGGGCTGGAGACGAGCTCCAGGCTCTTCCCACCCTCGCTGCCACCCACCCCAGCAGAGGGGCAAAGGGAAGGGCTGGGGTAGGCAGGACCTTCAAGGAGCAGCGACCCTCTCCAGGTCTCCTGGGCTTCAGGAGATGCCCAGCCAGCCAGGAGCCCGTCACACAACGGGGCTGTCCCTCCAACCCGCGATGTGAAGGGACCCACAGGAGGCCAGGCCAGGCTGCCGCGGTGTCAGGCAGGGAGGAGAGCCCTTGCTGCTGCCCTGGCACAGCCGGGGCCCTGGCTCGCTATCGCCCTGCCTTTTGAGAGGATCTGGAGTTTTCTTACAGCGTGACCCTGATGCCTTTTATCTCCTGCTCTGAAGGTAATTTTAGCCCAGGCAAAGCAGGATTAAATTTTCATAATATGATACATTTATCTTGCTTTTCTTCCCCCCCCGTCACCACCTCCCAGTTCAATTTCACCCAAACAGAAGCAGCGATTACGGTGAGAAACACGAGACGGGCTCCATCCGATAACGGAGGGGAGGGCACCTCTTGCCCAGCCCCCCGCCACGCAGCACCCAGCACCCCGGTCCCCGGCCTCAGGCTGACAGCATCGCTCAGGCCCCCCGAGAGGCGCAGATGGATCACCACGCAGACTCCAGACCCAGCAGAGAACACGCAGCAGATCAGGTACATCGCTGACATATGTTGCACCCGCGTGTTTGGTAAACTTGCGCTTTCCCGGTGAAGCCCTGCTAGAGCAGCCCCCCCCCCACCCACGCAGCTCCCAGGGCTTGGGCTGGGACCACAGCGGGCAGAGCAGCCGCAAGCCACGGGTTGCTGGAGACGGAGCAGCGAGAGGCAGCCACAGCCAGCCCACCTCAGCCAGGAATTTCTAAAAAGCACCAAAATCCTCCTGCCTTCCATCCACAAGTTCAGTGAAGCACCGAGTCAGACCGGCAGCACCCGTAACCCGTGTTCCCCCCCCAAGGGCCTGGGGTTCTGACACCAGCCAGAGGCTGCATCTCAGCGCAGCTTTGCCAGTTTCTGGATTTATGTTCATTTTCCAGTCGGGCTCCGCCAGCCTGATCCGGAGGATCCCCTCTAGTGGGATGAGGAGGAATTTCAAGCCCACATCCCACTCCCATCTCCTCCCGAGCTGTCTCTGCGCCAGCCACCAGCCAGCCCCTGCCCAGGGTGGGCTGCAGCACGGAGCCCGCTCACGAATTACTCGCCCCACGTTGCCAGAGCTGTTCGGGGCAAAGTCAAAACCAGGCTGGAAAGGCAGATGCCGGGGAGGCGGCGCAGATGGGAAGGACCAGAGGAGGGAGGAAGACGACAGCAGACATCAAGGATAAATCCCTTTCTTCATGGCAGCCAAGGGGGGACGACTTCCACCAGCAGAACATCTACCTTTGATAACAGCGTGCCACCCGGACCACGCGTCTGGGTGCTCGCTGCTGAACGCGGGCTGGAGGCATCGTGGCCACCCCGCAACCAGCGGCACGCGAGGACCCAGCCCGAGGCACCGGCCAGCTGCGCTCGCAGCCCGTCTCCCTCGCTGGCAATAAACCACGCAGTAAATATCTGTATTTTCACTGCAGAGAAAGAATCTGAACGCCAGCCCCGGGCAGCCGCGTCTGCCGCCCAAGGACAGCACGCTGCCCTCAATTCTGCTTTTGTTCCCGCTTTGCTTTTCATCCCGGAGGCTCCCTCTGCACCACTCTCGCAGACAAAGAGCTCGTGGCCTCCTCGGACCAAAACGCCTGGAAGCCTCGCGCAGCCGAGCCGTGCCCCCGCCCCGGGAGGGAAGGTGGGCACCCAGGTAGCGGGGCCGAGGAGGGTGCGCAGGATGCTCTCGGTGGTACAGACGCGATGGCTTAGCCCCGGGAAGAACCTGGCAGCACCTTTCCCCCCTTGGCTCCCCCTCGCCCCCCCCTCCGCTGTTGTGGCGGTGGCCCCCTCGCCAAGCTGGTTAAGAGATTAACACTCTAAAAACCACATTTACTCTAATTAGCCATGAAATCTTTGTAACTAAGTGAAAAAATGTTTCCCTTGAGGGATTTTTGTCCATTCATCACTGTTTGAATTGCCAGGGAGAAGCAGGGGGGGTAAGAGAGAAACCCCCTCGGATCTGGTGAATTAATAGCGGCACATCCCAGGGGAGCGGCGGGCGCCTGCGAAGCCCGGGCACCTCCAAGGGGGCTTTTCAGCGGCCGCCGAGGGGACGCTCCCGAGTGACGTGGAGTGACCAGACTGCAACACAGCGCTCCGCTCCCCGAGCCAGCCGGGCAGCGCGGCCAGCGCCGCGCTCCTCCCGCCCCGTCCCTTCGCAGCGCCGGCCGGACAGACGGACACCGTGCCCGTGGACACCCGGGGGGGACGGGGCTCTGCTGCAAGCACCCCCAGGCACTACTTTACTGGCAAAAACATTTCAGAGTTAGGTGGGAGGGGGGGCAGAGAATCTTGCCACAACTTAGGCCCATAAATATTTCATATCGCTGGAATAAGAACGATTATTTTCCTGCCAGCACTTTTCTTGTGTATTTTAAATGTGTCACCGCCTTCTACTTTCTCCCCCGTTTGTGTTTCTTGTAACAGGCCCATGAAATAAAGATTAGCTGAATAATCACGAGTGTTTAGAAAAGCGAAGGGGCCTGTCTCAGGAGCACTGCGTGCCCAGGTTCAGGTTTTTTTGGTTTTTTTCCCCTTTTTAAGGATGCCAAACGCGGGGGGGGGGGAGTGCCATTTCCACACGCTGCAAGAGACGGGCTGGGGCGGGAGCGGGCGCCCGGGCGTGCAGGGACGAGGCGAGCAGAGCGCGCACGCTTCCCCGTCAGAAATGACAGCCTCGACGCCACGCGGAAGAGGGGGGCTCTCCCCCCCATTACATATTTATCGCTCAAACTGCAGAGGGGCCAATTAAAACAGCTTGATCACTGCCGCGTCCGGGCAGAGCGGGGATGCTGGGCGCAGGGGGACGCGAGGAGCAGCTGCAGGCTTTCACAGAATGGTCGGGGTTGGCAGGGACCTCTGGGGGTCACCCAGTCCAACCCTCCTGCCGAAGCAGGGTCACCTACAGTAGGTTGTAGAGGACCTCATCCAGGCAGGTCTTGAATATCTCCAGAGAAGGAGGCTCCACAGCCTCCCTGGGCAGCCTGTTCCAGTGCTTTCCCGCTGCCCGCTCCTCGGAGCCACCCGAGCCCCCTCAGCTGCACCACGCAGCCCCGCTCCCGCAGCCAAGCGCGCCGTTGGCACCCGGCAGCAGGCACAGCTTTCCGCCCGCGTGCCCCACGCAGTTCCTGCACGTTAGCTTTTCCTTTCTTCCCTAGCGCAGCTCCTCACAGAAGCTGCCTACAGCAGGAGACGGTCTGCACCCACACCTGCCCTAGCTTCCGGGCAGTTATTTCAAGCCGTGCTCTAGACTCCCACTTTTAGCGCAACAGGAGTTCCCGAAGTAAGTTCTGGAAAGCCTTGCAGCAGTAGTTAAATTCAAGATCTCGGGGAAGATGCTGCAAATCACATGTTTCCCCGAGACACCGCAGGGTCTGCACAGCAAACTGCTCCAAATGTCATTTCCATTTAGCTGCTTTGCAAGCCAATTTGTCACATACTAATGCAATTTGCTGGAGAGAGCTAAAGAGCACGGGGCAGCAGCAGTCACCTCTTCTCCGGGCTCCCGCAGCCAGCCCGGATCCGCGTTCTCCCTTTCGCACCCGGCTGCAGGTCCCGCTGCCGAGAGGCAGGGGAAGCTCAGGGTTAACACGAGGAGCAAGACCGAGCACGGTACGAGTGCCGGGAAAAAGCTGCTTCTATCATATCGGGGGATTGTGTGCAGATCTTCTGCAGCATCTGTTACCTGTTTCCACCACACAAACTTGTTATAAGCCGGGGGGAAACTCCACGATTAATTACACCCAACAACACTATAGAGACAATGAAGAGTAAATTGGGTTGCTTTATCTTCTTGCAACAAGCGCTGTGGCTATGGTTAGAGTTGAGAAAGACGACTGGTTTGCTAGATAAGCCACTTCACCACAGCAGTTGTACATCCACGTTACTCACTGATTGCACCAGGTTTCTTACATGAAAGCTATTTTATCTCTTTCCTCGCACCACCCCAAAATGTCACATTTAAGCTTTGAGGGTCCTCAGAGTGACAACAAATGGCAACAGGACAGCAATAAAGGGAAAAAGATGCATTTTGAAGGATCTAACACCTCTGTGTCAAAGAAAAAACGCTAAACATTTGTTCTGAAGATAGCACAGATTCCTTCCGAGGCATCTGTCTTTCAGCTGTGAAGTAGGTCATCTGGTTTAACTTTTAGACAACGTATCAACGAAGCCTTCCAGAGAAGCAGAGACAAAACCACCTCCCCAGGTCAGCCGAGCTCTGCTAAACACATCCCAGCCACCAGTGAAGCATCAAGTGCTCAGCAAACAACAGAGCAACCCTGTCAGCAATGGGTTTTTAGATCGTGGCACTCGGCGAACTTCACACCCTCCCACCTCCAAGCCAGTACCTCCAACCGCAGCTCACAGGTGTGCGGGTTCTTCTCCCCTCTACCACTTACTGTCCACCTCACTTAACGTTCACCTATTGACTCTCCGATTGCCCGCGAACGCAGATTCATTGAACGCCGTTCGCTTCCCCTCCAGGAAGGTGGAAGCATCGGCCAGCGCCGGGATGGAGACAAAGCCCGAGCTGCCCGACCGCGCCAGGTTACGGGGAGGTCACGGCAAGCGAGGACAGCGTGGCATCCCCAGTGCCCGCTGCTGGGACCCGCACGCCCCACCCGAGCGGCCGCGGGGCTGGAGAAGGCTTGGACCATCACACCGAAGCCTGGACATCCCCGCACAGGGGCATTTGCCGTCCCTCCCCTCACCGCCTCTCCAAAAGGGTCTTGTGGGGATGGAGGAAAGTCTTAACGGGGATTTTTTCCAAGATTCAGGGGTGTTTTCAAAAAAGTCCCTCCTCGCCAGCGGTAACTTCTTAGGGAACGAGCTTATTGCGGTGCACGGGCTGCTCCCGGCCGCAACCCACACCGGGATTCTGGAGCGAACCCACGCAGGTGTAAGGGGCACCCCCGCACGGGAGAGCGGCGGGAGGGGGGTGCGAGGGGTCTCTGCATCCCGGGAGACGGAGACGGGGATGTTTCTGCACCCCAGGATGCCGCGGCGCAGGGTCCCCG
>Ga0065711_1048662_pt1 | contig 11688 bp, 8 predicted proteins | sample Hoacrofraction12_FD_59098 | JGI IMG/M metagenome (GOLD analysis project Ga0065711, IMG submission 59098) | Hoatzin crop microbial communities from Cojedes, Venezuela - Epithelial fraction 12 v2 (version 2) | ecosystem: Host-associated > Birds > Digestive system > Esophagus > Crop | place... | reverse complement strand
GGTCCACCCCAAGCCTGTACTGGTGCATGGGGTTGTTCCTCCCCAGGTGCAGGACCCTGCCCTTGCCCTTGTTGAACCTCATCAGGTTCCTCTGTGCCCAGCTTTCCAGCCTGTCCAGGTCTCACTGGATGGCAGCACAGCCTGCCGGTGTATCCACCACTCCTCCCAGAGTGCAGTGCCTCCTCCCTCCTCTATTCTCGCAGCCAGCATGGACTCCTGTTCTATGTGTGCTGTCTGGACGCCAGCAGACACGCGAGCGCGTGCTCACACCCGGCCTGGATCAGCCGCGCTCTGCTGGGCCGTGGGGCTGCGTACAGATGACGCTGCCCGTCACAGCGTGCCGCTGCCAGAGCCACGGGACTGGGCATGGCTGGGCTGGAGAGCAGAGGGACGCCCGCACTGAGCTGAAGGGTTCCAGCCCCACAGCCAGCACCTCGCTACCTAAGGCTGGGGCTCGCTGATGGTAAAAGCAAGGAGTAAGCGAGCTGTGGTGAATTCCCAGCTGAGACACGCGCGGGGATCTCTGGCCCAGCAGGGGTGTAGCTCCGTGCCCCTCTCGCTGGTTCCCTTGGAGCAGCCTCAGAAGTTGAGCCCTGGACCAAACCAGGGTGGACACACGCAACCCTTCCGGTCTCGAATCACCCAGACGGCGTGGCATTGAAGAGTCAGGCGTGTTTCTGCTCTACACCTACACACTGAAGGAAGAAAAGGAGGGCATTACTGTCACTGAGCTTCCCACTCCCATTTTTCAGGGACACTCTATGAAAAAAAGAAGTTAGAAAGCAAGTTGTTGCCTGTTACCCCTGTGACAGAAAAAAATTGTCCTAAAGACAGACCGGCACCTTCCCTGTGCAAATCTTTGTGTTTTCTGCTGAATGATGCTTCTATGAGGAAAGGTTGCTCGTACTGAGATTTTCTTTCCAACTGGACTGTATTGAGGTACAAGGTGCAACACACAGGCACTTCTGAACATCCTGCGAAACAGTCACTTTATTGCAAAATTAGTATCATAAAGTAGAAAATTTACATTTTACATAGTTCAGCTCTCGAAAGAAATGTACAAACCATGTTTTATTTGTAGCAGGGACAACACAAGCTACCAACTGAGGTGAAGACTGGCCAGCTGGTTGAGGGGTGCTTAGCTTGCAAAATGTGAGTGAAGAGTCCTTCAGCATTCTTACTATGCAGAGTATTGTTTCAGTTCAAGGACCACACAACATGAAATGCTTCATTACTTTTACCGGGTATATCGTACACCTGTAAGGGTTTTTTGTTTACCTGAGGTTTCTGTTATTTAGGCTGCAAACATTGTAAACAATGAGGTTGGATTCTGGGGTTGACAGATTACAGTATTCTGACCTTCCTCCCAAACAGGCTTTTAAAAACAATAGATAAAGGGGCTAGGTTCTGATAGGCAGAGACCTCATATCTTCCAACCTTTGCAAAATTAATTATCTCTTCAACTTAGAACTGTTTCAAAGCAACGTGAATACAGAGAAGCCACTCCGTGGAGGCATCTTTTGCTTTGAGCTTTTTATACCATTTGCTTATGTGCTTTGGATGCATTCACTTCAAAATCAATATTTACTCCTGATTATTCCATTTAACAATACTTTGAATGAGGAGGGACATGCTTTCTTCTACTCCCAGTGCTGTGTAAGTACAGGGTTTATTTCACCTATTTCCACATCTCACCTTGATTGACCATCCCTGTGAATCTTCTGCATAGCACATTTAAAATCTGACTCGCTCAGATGTCAGTGAAGTGCTGGGAAAATTCCTACTATCAAATGGCAAGGCTGTAGATGACCATGAAAAGTCAAAATGCTTCCCCTAAAAGAAGCAGCCTCAATTTCCCTTAAACTTTTGGAGCAAAGAGGCTTTGCATTTAGAAACACATGGCATCAGCTCTGAGAAAGCTCACTGTAATTTTCTAAAATGAAGTACAAAGGAAAAACTTCATTTCACCATTTCATTTAACATTAAGTTCTGCATTTGGGCAAATGTGATGATTGGTTACTTTAATCACCATTAAACTATAATTTCCGAAACCCTGAAAAAGTGGAGTGAAGTGATATCAAGGGATGCTTTCATGGATCTTTGTTTTAAAACACAAACATTTCATGGCAAGCGTGGTCACAACACAAATTGTGGCTCTGACACTGCCTCACTAAATTGAGTTGCAAAGTCCCAATCTCTGTCTCTCTACCAACATCCCCAACTGCAAAATTCTAATAGTATTTCCTTACTTCAGAGAAGTGCTGTTAAGGATTATTTAGTAAAATATTTGCTCACAGTTCAGAAAATACTAAGCATCAGGTAATACAAATTATGTACTAATTTCTCTTGAGCAGCAGTAAAGCCAGAGTGAAGTGCTTTGTAGGAAATCCTCACGGCGTGCTTCTGTAGTTACTTTTGGATAAGGTAATCTACATAAGAGCATTGGACAGTAAAAGAATCACTCATAGCTTAGCGTCTTCTTTTTAAACTATTACTTGTTAGCTCTGCCAAACATGACACCGATTATTACAAAATCCAACTGAGTGTCAAGTAGCAGTCCCTATACCTCGAAAAAAATTTAGAAGTTCTCTAAGAATTATTTATTGCTACTTCTTGCTTTCCAAGCTTTGGTTGAGAAAACTTGTGCAGAACTCTCCCTGCAGTTAAGGACCATGAAAGAAACTGGTGACAGAAACCATCTGAGGAAATTATTCCTTCCTACAGCTCCAGCTCAGCAAACACTGAGCAAGGGACCATGCCCCTCCTCGTTAAGACAGCATTTAAGCATGTGATTAACTTGCAGAATGTACTCCATTGCCAAAAGCACATGGATAAATGCTGTCATGGAAAAGGATGATAAATAGACATAATTTGTCAGCGTCCCTTAGACACATTATTTGGATTCACTTAACACCTCAGCCAAACCACACAGAGTTCTGTGTCTGTTAGCTAGTGGTGACTGACCTCATGCCACTGACCACTCTAACGGTCTACCCCTCTGCACTATGTGATTATTTTACAATATATGCAAAAGTATCTAAAAAGCACCTCCTTCCTTCCCAAGCCCTCACAAGATGTGGTTGATTAGGAGTCATCCCCCAGTTTTCATTTGGTCATCTTGTGTAAATGCTCTTCTGCATGCTGTCCAGAAAGCGCACATGCTGTCTTGAGAGAGATTGCTCATTTCATAGATGTTGAATACCTCATCACTTCCGGCTTGCAGCACGAAGCTCTTTCTTTGCCAAAGCAGCTAGTCCTTAGGTGCTTTGTGAAGAAGTCTGGGCATCATATTTCCTAAAACTATGATTATGAAAAGATTCCCTGCAATGAAACAGATCCATAAATCAAGCTAGCAAATGAAAAAGCATCCAAGAAATACCTGCCTTGTGAAAAGGAGCAGCTGACAACTCATCAGCTGAAACATGTTATGTGTTGGCATGTCAGAGGCATATTCCTTCTTCCGCCCCCACCCCACACCGGACACAGTGGCTTTGTGAAGAAGCATATACTCCTAAGTAAAGAACTAAGTTAAGACGCTTCTGTCTCAGCCATGGGACTAAACTGGATTATCTTACCTGGGAGTGAAAGGATCCCTCTTACTTCACGCTGGCTAACACCACATGGTGTTCAAAACAAACACATAACTGTTCTATCTCCTTCCAGGCTTCAAATGTTGAAGAAATGGCAAGATGTTTCAAATATATTTTCTTTTGGGTGAGAGGGAAGTCTTCCCTAACAATGCATTAAAATGACATAAATCCCCTACCCCAGGAATGAGCAGCCTGAGAAACACAGTTAATACCACATTCAGCTCCAGTGGAAGTCAAGAGTCTTCTTTAATCAAGTATGAAGCTGGCAGTGCATATTATGGCCTGTTTTTAGCTGCCAGTAAAACGGCCTTTCTTCCTTGAAAAAAAAGCATCTTTTTGTATACCTACAACAGATAACCCTGATCTAACTGTACCTTGTGCTATGGACTTTCACTACAGGTTTGTACAGCTCTGGGATCTTCCTCTCAATCATAGGCCTAAGGTTCTCCTTCAGCTTCCCGTAGTTCTTTCTGAGCTCTTGCTGATATTCTCGCTGGTCAGCAGTAATAAGGCGCTTGTTTTTCTCCACTGCTTCACCACACCTAGGCAAAAGGTAAGCAAAAAAGGCACGATATGTATCACCTACTTCTGTTAAACTCATTAACTTTGTGTTAGGTAAACTGAATGGCCAAGGATCCAGCTCCTCTGGCCTGGGCATTGCTCTGATAACTTGTCAAGCCCCAAATGATAATGAACTAACAAGAAACCTCTGCCTTTTCCAAGTACACAGACTGAGGTGATATTTTTAAGACATCAGAAATGCATGAGGGAGCTAATAAAAACTAAATTTAATGACTGCAGAATCCTGAGCTGTCTGCCTACTTACTGTAAACAGATGCAGCGACAACAGCAGAGAGTAGAGGCTGTATCTTCTGCATAAGGCTCATTTTAATTTAACTCAAATTTATCATTCAGTAATTATGCTTTGTTTGGACTAAGGAGATTAATATCTTGCTATATGAATATGCTTGTTGAGATTTACAAGCATATCTGAAGCAAAGGCCATACGTATTTACCACTACCAGTGCATCTGCTTGACAGACAGGGTCAAATGTTTTCATATGAGCAGCTTCCTACATAAAAATGTCATTTTATTAAAAATAAAATCAAGGCATTAGGCCGAAATGCTTGATTTCTGTAAAACGTCAAAACGATCAAACAAATGGAAGATCTTAATTTCTACATAATTAGTCTGAAGTGTTAGAATTTGCTCGCATTTGGGATGCAAAGCCTACCAAAGCACTGACAAAGAAGCAGAGATGACAAGTCTGGACCAAGTGTGTAAAGCATGAGATGCCAGGATTTATGATACTAACTTGCATAATTAATTACACAGTCATATTATTGTTGCACAATTGCTATTATTTGCTTTATTGATGCAATTCAGCATTTCAATGTTCTTTTACTGACCTCATTATAAACTCTTTGAAGCACAGCCTCAGCTTGTTGTGATGTCGATAAAGTTTGGGGTCCGCAGGAATTTCAGCCAGGAACACTTGCGCTACCTCTAGCGGTCCCTGATGGGAATAACACAAGAAAATTTCCAAACACACCTGCTTAGACTGAAAACAGACCACACCTTTGGTTAAGCTGTTTGTTATTTCATGAGTGGAATAATGAAAGAAAACTACGCATAGCCACCATAACAGGATGGGTTTTTTCTCCTCCTCCCCGCCCCCCCTTTTCCTTTGCAAGCAGAGCTTTTGCCCATCATGTTTTATACTCTTCTGTTTTCATTTCTCCACCCCCACAAAAAAGGGAACACATATATTCTACTCAGCAGAGAAGAGCTGGGACTGCTCTGCTGCAAAACCTGGTTACATGAGAGAAACACAGCTCCTGTGTGTGGAATTACCAGACTCCAAGTGAGTTAAATAAGCTCAGTGCAGAAAAGGACCACTCTTTCCAAAGCTTACAACAGCACGTTACTTCAGACTACAGGCTTTGGTCGACAAAGAATCTGGAGAAACTGAGAGTAGTTAGGCTTTCACAGCACAGAAACCAAGCTATGTGAAATTGTGGATAATAAAAGTTTTCTTTCAGTTATATCTTCATTCTTTCGTTTTGATTTTTTTTTAATTGCCTTTGTTAGCAGGCATGTTTACGTTACAATTATTGCATCTCAACTTTCTTTTGGGGCACTCAGGTCTTGACTTCATGTATTGTCTGTGAAACTGTGAGTCTGTGGTGGTCCCACAGCAGAATTGTTATACTTATTCCCTTTCCCCAAGGATACACCTGGAACAAACCAAATGGCTGAGATGGCTAGTGTGCTAGAAATAGGAAATCCTTGGATGCATTCACAAGGCTTCTGTGAGTTTCTGCACCTACAACCAAGACAGCATTTCCGCAAGCACTTTCACCAAAAGCACACTTAATGAGCAGTATTGAATGACTAAATATCAAGGGATGGAGTTTAAATGCACATTGTGACTACATGTGTCTGACTTAGATGCACTTCTCCCAGTGCAAGAGATGAGAGTGAAAAACAAAGCACAGTAAGAAAAGTATGCAGAAACTCTTCATCTGGCTTATTTGGATCCCTTACCTGATTTACAGTGGCACCAACTGAGCCCTGCAAAACCATTTGGAGCATTTTGGCATCTGGTGGCTCTTGGTTGGTGGCTGCAGTTAGTTCCTGGGTTTTTTTCCGCATATCTTCAATAGCAACTTCAATTGGGGTTAGAATAAACTAATGGCAATAGAAGAAAAGATGCTTGATTACCTGAGTCATGCATGCAGTTGACCTGTTCTAAATCTGGCAATACCACTATCATTCTCCCATGCCAAAAGCAGTAGCTGTGAAACCCTTGAAGACTGTTCAATCTAAATGACATCTTGGTAGATGCTGCATCTGATCCAAAACTCTTTGACACCTTATCGTTTGCAAGAATAGGATGTGGATCTGACTCCCTGTTTGCATAAACTCATTATTATTCTAACTTACTGACTTCATGTCTGAAATGGGTTTGCACTTTCTACCTTTGTAAAGCGTCCCTGTCTCTAAACCAGCTCTGAGCCCAGTACAGCCATAAATAGAGCTACACACATCCTCCAACACAGCCTTACAGCTGGGATGTCAAAAGAAGAATATACATTTGCTATCCTCTCTTCTCCATAGTAAATACCTATCTTGCATTTGTCTACCCATTCTATGCCATTCCTATTTATGACAGTAACATGTTTGAGAAATTCACCCTCCTTTTTTTCTGCCAAGCATACAATTTGAAAATCTTCCCACACAGAGACTCCTTCATCCCCTGAGAAATTTGATCTGTCCTCAAAACCCAATTACCTCTTCTTTTTGGATGACATTGATTCTAGTTTTGATGTAGGGGAAAGCATGCATTGTGGTTAGGATGGTGTTCCTCTTGTATTGCTCACTAAGCTCTCCTCTGGGTCGTCCATCCATGGTAAAAGGCGTAGTGTACATGAACCGACAGAGGTTGAAGTTCTTCTCAAAATAGGTTACCCTGTCTTTCATCTCATACTCATCAAAATATGGCTCCACAAAAGTAATTTGTATGTATGCCTGAGAAAAGAGGGAAGAACCATTACAGTACTTTACAACCCAAGAAGCATAAAAGGAACAGCATATGTGAAATATCTGATAGTTCACATTGGCTAAGAGTGGTCTGGAAGAGCACAGAGCTGAAAATCCTTCAGGGCTCCTTGTCTTCTTCAGACCAACAAAACTTGCCTCTGGCAAGGGCACAGCTTAACCCCAGGGATCAGAGCCGGATCAGGCATCAGAGATCAAAACTTCTAATTTCCACACTCTGTGACAAACTACCAAACTAAGCCTTTCACAGAGACTTTAAGGACATCCCTGGACACAGAGAAACAGCCAAGCCAGGGTATTTTTTTGTGCCTTAATGTTTGAGCATAAAAGTTTTTAGGGGATCCCCCTCTCTTCTTTTGTATTCTGTGACAAAGCACTCAACACTCTCAGTAGTACTTTCCCTACCTTACTGGGATCCAGTTTTCTTTTGTCTACAGGAGCAGAGTCCTTGATGACTTCCACAGCATCCTCCCCAAAACACTGGCCATAAAATCCCTGGAAAGGAAACAGAATTATCCCAGAGTGTTTTTAGTCCTTAATACAATGCTAATGATCTGTACACCTCCAGGAGAAAGGAGTAACCATGACAATTTCTGTGCCCTGTACAGTCAGTATCTGCTTCATGAACGACAACTGGCCAGGGTAAGGCATCTTCTGACAAAGATCAGTGTGAGCTGCTCACAAAAAAACAGATATCGCAGTAAAGTGATCAGAAGGGAACATTTTAGTTCCATGAAAAAAAGCTGAGAAGATACCAAAGCAAATATCTGGCATGCTCAAAGCAAATCATTCAACACATTACAGGCCTGCCCATGAGAGACACAGCCTCAAAGAGAATGGATCACTTTCATCATTATGCTGCAAAAAGGGCTACAATGGAAAGGATATATAAAAGCAAATAAACTGTGGTACAGATCAGTTTTTTATACAGCAATAATACCATTAGAACTGTGTGGGCTCATTAGAAAGTATAACATAACATTGGAAATCGTATTAACACAATGTTTTTTTTCTTTACCTCTAATCTGTGAGAAATCTCAGGAAGTTTGGTAATTGCAGGCTCCTTATAAACAAATTCCTGTTCATCCAAGTCCCCAAATTTGGACCCATAGAAACCAACACGGAAGTAAGTTCCAAACATTCGCTTTTGACCCTAATTGATAAAAAGAAAGAGGAAATTTACAATTGCTTATTTTTTTAATGCCTGTGTTGTAGTATTTGGATGCCTTTTATCCCACTGATGTATAAGAAACCCACTAATCCTACATTTTCCTGTATTTCAGAGCCAGTTCTATGCATCATCAGTGCTGATGGACTGGAAGAACGTATTCATGAAGTAAAGCACACAATTTAAGGGAATATTTGACTGAAATCTAACTTAAAGTTTGGGCTAATCATGAAGTGACTTTTGCAAAACAAAAAAACTTATTTTTAATTCCATTGGACACATGTTAAAATTTTGCAATGAAAATTGTTAAGAATTTGAAACTGACTGGACTCAGCAATAAGATTAATCTGGAGAAACAGAAGGAAAGGGGTAGCATAAGCACGGAAAACTTTGCCAGGCTTTTGTACTTCGTCTGTTTTATAACTGAAAATACTAGTTAATTGACAATAAAGTTATTTTTCTTAAATAGATGTGGCCAGGTAGAATCATGCACGTTCTTATCCTAAGTTTGACCTGTTCAGCTATTTGTCTGTAACTCTAAAACAGTTTTGTATTCATTTCTGCTTTTGCCTAGGGAGAGGACAGAGCCTCTTTTCAGTGCAGACTACCCTTTGTAGGTAGGCCAAAGCAGAAATAAGCTTCTGTTAGAAAAAGGAAATGGATCTATTTCACATGAACAGTTTTTATCACCAGTCTTAAACAAACAGTGCAACCCAGCAATGTGTCTTGCTAGCAGTGCCTTGCCACATGAGTACCTTATTAATAATGCTGTCAAAGGCCTTCTGTAGCTTGCTGTGTGTTAACGTAAGCTTCCTGAAGTCTCGATGTGCTTCCAGTATGGGGATGACAATTTTATACACCTCGTTCACAGTTTCATACAATCCACCCTTGGGAGAAAAAAAAAAAAGGAAAAAAATAGGAGAGAAGAAATTAGTCCTCATGCACTCTGAAAAGAAACTAGATCTCTAGCAATGGTCTGACTGAAAAATGAATTTGTGGGACGCATCTTCTAATCTGCTGTGTTACTTGTTTTAGCTTTCTAAAAGCTAGTAATAGTAAATGAGTAGTTCTGAGCAGCAAGCAACAAACTAGATCTAATTTGGATCTCTGATCTGTTTGGCTCTCAAGCCTAAATTCCTGTGTAAAGCACATGGTTTCTACTTAGGGGCTAGAGGAGTTAGCAACGCAGGTGAGCAGAAGGAAATGGACTTGTTTAGCATGTATGGCTCAGGGCAACCAGAGCGGCATCTGGACAAAAAGAACCCAAATGATATCTTCAGAGATGCTAAATCCTCTATCCTTTTTAGCACCACAGCAATATTATGAGCTACTTGAGTATAAACATCATGACTTTTTACATGGTAAGCATAGATTATGAGGCTGGTGGTAGTATGCTGTGTAAAAGCACAGGAGGAACTCTCACATGCTTTCTAAAACATATAGTTTAACCAATACCTTTTTCTTAAATGTACTATTCCATGCAAATACCAAATACCAACAGGCTTGTTTCATGTGTGGGACAATGACTTTCTGCTGGTGCTGCCTGCAGTCTGCACAGTAGAGGTGGATCTATGGCTGAGCTAGGCTACATGAAAAGCCTAGCTTAGCCAACCTGGCTGAGGTTGGGTCAGCCATAAGAGGTGTCTCTGCCTCTTGTTGTTTGCAGTGGGGCAGATCTGTGGAGCCTGGTTTAGCAGTAAGACTTTGTTTCCTCATGTGCAGGAAAATAAGCTACTGATCCATCCCAGATAGCCCCACTCCATCTGGTAATTCTGGCCCTCACTCACCGTGCTGAAGAGCTCTGCTGCTTGTTCCAGGAGCCCTACCAGGCCACTTTCTGAGAAATACCTCCCAGAGCATATACCATCTTCATCTGGAGACAAAACATCATCTGAAACAGCAGATTCCTCCAGCACATTGGACGAAATGTTCTAAAATACATCAGAGCAGATAAATCAGAAACCTAGATCAACAGTCTATCATAAAAATCAAGGCATAAACAGTTTCAACATATTTACGTGACAGGAAGAAGAATGAGATTACACAAGTGCAGCCAGGGGATACACAGTTAAATTCCATTTGGAAGTGAATGCAACGCCATAGATCTCTGCAGATGGCAGATCAGGAGTTTCACTATGAGAATCCTGAACCTTCTTTCTCGCCTCATGTTTAAAAGGTGGACTCCTGTAGGCTGCAGACCGGCCCCTCTCTGGTGGCTGGATTTCCATGAAGCTGCAATGAGCTCAATCTCCCATGCCGCAGGGGGCACAACCAATGTGCTCTTCCCGCTGCTGGTGCCTGGGAGTGGGAAATTCCAAGCTGCATCCTGGACCTCCCGCCACCTGCTTGAAGAAGTTGAACTTTCAAGTTATTGATTTGACTTTTGCAAGCAGAGGAGAAGTAGAACATAGACAATATTGTTCTAAAAACTGCAATAATTGAATACCGCTTTTCATTCCAGTCTCTTACATCTTGATCCTCGGTTTCTTCTTAAAGTTACTGATCTCATTGTGTGTTTAAACAAAACTAGATAAAGTACACAGTGTCAGCCACTCTTTGAGATTCTAGACCATGAATTAACATGTCTATTGTTCTTCAGGATCCCTTTGAATAAATGACACTGGGTAGAGTCAACATTAAAAATTTTATAATACATAGAAATACATGTAAATGAACATTAAAATATGTGTACATACAGTATGGAACCAGCACATGTAACTTTCAACAGCAGCAGAAATGCCAAGCTTCGATTTGCTAGTAATTAAAAGGAGTTAAATTAGTGTCATAGTGTCTCACTTCAGCACAAACGGGCAATGACAATCTGTCTGAGTTCAGAATAGATGCCAACTGGCTGGCTGGCTGAGTCCTTAAAGACTTCTTTATAAAATGGCAGAGACACTGAGGGCTGTTACTATTGATCAGATTTCAGATAAAGAATTGACACCACACATCACTAGCAGCATGGTACTTTCCCCTTGGGTTTTGTGGATGTATTTATTTCTCCATGGGTGAAATTTACTCCAGCCATGTTGCCATCACAGTGCCTAGTCTGCATATCACGTCAGCTCCACTGGAAGGGTGAGCACAAAGCTCAGGACAGCATTCACAGGAGTTAATACATCTAAATTTCAGCCAGAGGGAAAACTGCAGCATGCTTTAGCACATCCATGCCACTTTTTACCTACCAGTCTCACTGAAGATAGTGACTTCAACCAGAGTTAGCCTCCCTGGCACATACCTAGGGCAACTCATACAACCCATGCTGCAGCTCAATTTCTGGTTTCTCTTTCTGTAAGAGTAGTCATTAAGGACTCTTCACAGGATGGTGTGCAGCCTTTGGCAACTTTTTTTTTTTTTTTTTTTTTTTT
>Ga0065711_1048661_pt1 | contig 11688 bp, 10 predicted proteins | sample Hoacrofraction12_FD_59098 | JGI IMG/M metagenome (GOLD analysis project Ga0065711, IMG submission 59098) | Hoatzin crop microbial communities from Cojedes, Venezuela - Epithelial fraction 12 v2 (version 2) | ecosystem: Host-associated > Birds > Digestive system > Esophagus > Crop | place... | reverse complement strand
GGGTGGCAGAGCACTGGAACAGGCTGCCCAGGGAGGTTGTGGAGTCTCCCTCTCTGGAGATATTCAAGACCCGCCTGGACAAGGTCCTGTGCAGCCTGCTGTAGGTGACCCTGCTTCGGCAGGGGCTTGGACTAGATGACCCACAGAGGTCCCTTCCAACTGCTAACATTCTGTGATTCTGTGATTCTGTGATTTGGCTCCTAGTGTACTGCAAGCTATGACAGTACCTTCCATGCATTGCCAACTTGTGGACGGGTATTTTGGTAGAGCCATACCTCAGGACAACTAGACACTGTAACTGCAACACTGTAAACCTTGGTAGGGTACACATCTATGCCTAAGAGTAGCAGACAGCAATGCATGTAGTATCTGGGCTGGCCTTTGTGGGCAGAGGGCAGCAATTAATAATGAAATAGCTAATATTGAGCCATGGAAAAAGAAAGCAAACAGCAGATTACACAGTGCAGAAGCCAGTGGCAGGTCACCAGCACCTTGTTCACAAAAGGAGATTTCCTCCAGGTAATTCGTTCTGTACCGGTCTGAGAGAGGAAGCTGTCTCTTTGCTTGCCCTTGTTACTTCTTCCCAATGACATTTCAGACTCTGTGCCTATCTCTCTCATGCTGAAACTTTATTTTATTGAAAGCCCATTATGCCAAGCATTACCTCACAAGCTGTCTTTCACCAGATAAGCAAAACACTAGAATAACTCTCTTAGGAAGAAAAGAAAGTTGGAGTGTTTATAGACGGAGGCTGACATTTTAGGAGAGTCCCCTGTATCATTGTGCACTTTTTTAGAAGCACAAATATTCCCTGGTGGCACTCTTCAGGCAGTGGGTGCCCCTTTAAAGCTGAGGTGCTTCCTTCTGCCGCTCAGCTCATTTCAGCCCCTCCTGTCTTTGACTGGCTGCAATGGTGACCTCTGCCCTGCAGGGCTGGCACACACCGGCTATCGGAGGTCAGCACTCCCATAGCCAGGCCCCAGGATGGGAATAGCCGATCTCTTCCCAAGCACTTTTTTGTTCCCCTCAAGTCACCAGCACACCACGCCATCCGTCCCGTTACAGTCATTTCCTCTTTTCAAGGTATGGGATTTAATTGCACCAAGTCCCTCACCCTTAAGAAGGCAGCAAGTTCCCAGACCTCTCTTGTGTTATCTGCAGACCTCTGCTGCTCCCAAGCCAAGGCGGTGTGGAGAGGCCTCACAGTCAGAGGAAACTCATTTTCTCCAGAGACAGAGGACAAAGTTTCCTGTCTTTTCTCTCCAAGCCATCTGTCACTTCCCAACCAGCTTTCTTAAGCTGACTTCAGATTAATGGCTGAGTGGATGGTCTTTAACCCTTCCTTGACCCATGCCAGCAAAGGGAACCTCTGATACATTCACATGACACAGCATTGCATGGTTGCAAGATGGTGGGGTTTCAAACAGGCATGCTATTGTTGCTTCTTAGCATGGCGTAAGGGTAAGGGCAGGGCTGCCCTTGGCTGCTTAGAGACACAGCATTGCCATGGCCGGGTGCAGCACCACCACAAATTAAATGACATCAAGTCTACAAGTCCTCCAAGACAGTCAAGTCTACAGAGGGCAAAGATGCCATAATCCAACTTTTCACATGCCTGCCTGTTATTATCCAAAATACTATACTGTGGATATTATCTGAGATCCACAATATTATCTGAGTATTTTGTCTGTTAACAGATAAAAATTGTGTTAACAGCTTGGCAGGAGACTACAAACCTGTCATAGAGACAGCTTGTCATCAAGACCAGCACAACAGTTTTGAAGGAGCAAGTCCATAGGTGCTGTGCTATGCATCTCTTCCTTCCTAGGGACCACTCTTGTACTTACGAGAGCGCGAGGACATTCAGAAGGAACCAGTGTCCCTGCCATTATTCTGTCTTGTTCCTTCTCCCCTGGAGGACCTGTTTCTTAGTCAAATTAAAGGTTGCAGCTGAGGCCTTGTCTCTGAGCTGCCTTTCTTCATTAGAGAGAAATTAATGGGACTGTAAGGAGTGCTGAAAATGTCAAAATTCCCCTTTTTGCCCTGAAAATGTATCAGATGCAAAATAGGAAAATCACAAACCAGGTAGGCAACTGAGATTCATTAAAAGGAAATCCTGGTAATACAACAGGAAATAGAACAATAACAAGCTATTCCAGTGTGAAGGGGTTTCCAGCAGGATGCTTTGAAGATGAAGCTTCTGGGAAGGCTTCTCCACCATCAACATCTTAAAAGAGTGTCCTTTGCATAAAGTCTGAAGTGTCGTGGTTGATGCTGTGGAAAAAGATATAGACTACTTTTCCAACACTAGGACTGGACTCGAGATGCTACAAGAACACCTAGCATGCTGGCCACGTGCCCTTATGCTAATATCTTGTGCTGCTTTTGGACAACATCTTCAGGCAAGCTGAGTCCTGCCATCCAAGCAGGTCTCTTGCAGAACATGCCCTTTGGTTCTTCAATTTCACTGCCTTTTTAAAAAAAAATAATTTCCCTTCTGCTGAGTCAATTGTTTTCTTCTCTTAGGTACCACCTCATAAGCCAACTCGGAGGAAACCACCATGCTCGCTTCCATTGTATTCCCACAAAACCGAGACAAGTGAAAATGATGAGCAAGTGAGTATCAATTTAACAGGGGGACAAGGCCTCTCTTCTCTGCAACCTGTTCTCTCCTGAGACACGAGCTTGGGGGTAGCAGAGATGTCAGGCTGTGCAGCAAAAGACGTCAACCATGCAGCATCAAACCTTTCCCTGCTTGCACACACATGTACTGACTCAGAGTCAGATCCACTCCTGTAGCATGGATACACATCCCATTTCTACTGCTTTTGTTTCTACCCTTAGAGCACTGATGGATACACCCAGTTACCACCTTTCAAGCATTTTAAAGCTGGAACTGCTGGCATTTATTAGATTTGAACAGTGCTTCACACAGAGAGCACTCATGCTGTTTGTTGCCTTCAGATGAACTCTAGAAGTTGAGTATAATGGCATAATAGTTCTGGTCTTGAGATTTTTCCTTCTTCAGACAAAGGGAATAATTTATCCAGAGTGAAGAGGGGGTTTTTTCAGCAGTACCCACACAATATTGTCTTGAGGTGTCCTCCATACAGCACCCTTGAATGAGCAGGTCCCAGTAAGCTGGATGGTACTCACGAAAATGAGGCCCTTTCCAGTCACTTCTGTTCTTCTGTATTTCAGGGTATGAGGTCTACCCACCAAATTTCACATTGTCACCTGCTCTTAACAAGGGGGTGGTTCTTTGTCCTTTTCCGACAACTACAGGCTCTTACTGCATCCATGCCAAAGGAGCACAAGCTTTAAAATCTTAGATTCCTTCCTCTTCCTTTGGACCTGAAAAAAGCAGTATGCCCCTTCTCAAAGCAATGCTCTCCCTTTCTCAAACTGTTTTCAGCCTTCCACAGCTCTACCTTTCCGGCCACTTATACCTTTCCTGCCCATACTAATTGGATACTCCTTAACTCTTTTAGTCAAGTCGTGGCAGAAAGTCTTTCCTGTCACAAAAAGTTCACAGTGTTCACAAACATTAAGGCTTGTACCCTTTAAGAGGTAGAATTTTAATCTGTCTGGTCCTGAAATAATAACCTGTGTCATAGGTTAGATAGTGAAGGCTGTGTAGCAGCAGAGCCATTATACATCACCTAACTCATACTTCAGCCAAAAAGCAGACAATCACCTTTTCTCCCAGAGGAAGGACAGATGTATGTAGAGCCCTAGGATGGCTAGATAACAAAAGGGGAGCAGGGTCAGGCAAGAAGAAAGGACACTTTTGTGTGAAGACGCTGTATGAAGCTTCATTTTCTCCCCTAGTAGCATTTTCTGATTATCTCTTCCAAGTTTTCTGCCTTCATTGTATTTCCTCTTCTTCACCTACTTTACTGTGACTTTTTCGTGTTTCATTTTGTTTTGCAGAAGCGGTCTCCAAATGCTTGCTCCATTCCCAAGGTCAAGGTGAAAAGCTCCCCCATGATTGAGAAGCTGCAGGTAGGTCCTGGAAGAGCCCACATGGCTGCCCCAGCAAATTAAAACTGATTGGCATTTGTCATGGCTATTTCCCTTGTGAAGCAGCCACAGGGTAAGGGGATCCAGGAGCCAAGGGAGACAGCTAAGTATGCAGGGCAGTGGCCTCACTGACGAGGGCCCAGTCCTACAACACACAGACAAGGAAGGCAGAGCAGGTCTGGTGATCGCAACCAGCATCACAAACAGTCCAGCAATCCTCAGGCACGTCCATTGGCAGGACAGTGCGTGGGTCAGGACCATTTGGATCTGCGGGGTACACGGCTGGGCATGGGCACGGCAGCAGCACAGCTCAGGTAGGGAGCAGGAGCAGGAGCTTCAGTTTAAATGCAGCTTGCGAAAGAAAGTGAGGGAAACCCTGGCTGAGACTTCTTCCAGCTCTTTCGTCACAGCGGTCTAAATCAAACAAAGTCACCTGTGCCCTGCTGGGGAGCTGGCCTCGACAGCAGGCAGCTACAATCCTGGCAGTGGGGAGCGCGCTCTGGGCTCTGGAACTCCGCTGCGTGTGCCTAGAAACTCTGAGCTTCCCTTGCCTCCATTCCCCCAGTTAAGCACAAGCACACCCAGTGCTTCTTGCCCTTTTTGTACCTCTCCGCGGCACCTGATTCATGCTGCTGAGGGCGGCTCAGCACTCGACAGCCTGCAGACACAGTGCCCTGCCGCTGCCAGCTGCCTCTCCTGGCAGCACGTGCGGCTCCAGAGCTCAGTGCCTCCTGGCCGCCCTGACACAGCGTAAGCCTATTCATAGCACTGTCCCTCTCAATGCACCCAAGGACACGTGCCTACTAGAGCTTCTCGGTGAGAGGCCAGCAGGAAGTGTTTTGCCACAGTTAATCACCAGCTTGCTTCTTTCCATGGTCTTCTTGCTCCTCACAACTGCGCAGGTCATTGAGAAGACCTGCAGACCAGGCCTGAAAATGCGAGGTCTGCTTGGGCACACGCAGTAATGGTTTAAATCTCCAAGTGATTGCTGGTTGCTGTTCAGACTTTCCCCAGCTCAGCCACTGTAGACTGTGCTGGCTTGGCTGGTTCACTGGAAAATCCCAAAAGGCCTCAGGATGACAAAAGGACACGTCCTGAGGTCCAGCTGCTGGGGAAGGGCAAATGTCCAGTCGTAACTTCTCTGCCCGGGCTTGTTTGTTGACAGCGTCACCAGGAGAGACCCATAACCAGAAGGTGTGTGGGTTGTGACAGCTGAGAGATGTGGCAGCTCCCGTGGCAAGAGCAAGGGTTCCTCCGCGTGGTTACCACAGGTAGTACACGCTGGTGTCATGCACGCCCGTGACAGGGATTTTTCTTTGCAGGCCAATCTGGCTTTTGCTCCAGCTGCTCTGCTGCCGGGAGCATCTCCCAAAAGCCCTGGTCTGAAAGTCCTGGTTTCTCCGTTCAGCACCCCTCCCTCAACGCCCAGCAGCCCAGGGATTCAGTCCCAGCCCGGTGACGTGAACGAGACGCCGGTCAGCTTTGATCAACCCCCAGAAGGCACTCAGCTGCAATTCTATAACAAGGTAGGGTATGTGCTAGGATTTCTCCATCACAGCAGGACAAGGCTTGCTTATCACTTGGGGATGAGGAGGAAGAGGAGGCCGTAGCCCTCAGTCCTGCCATAATAGTGCACGAAGGGAGGAGATCTACATGCTGAGTTCGAAACAGGCTTTCAGTGTAGCTCTGTGGAGTCTCCTCTCTGCCTGCCTGCACGTGGAGCTTCACGGCCCAGCAGCTCCAGCAGCATTTCTGGCCAAAGGGGTAAAGGGCAGGGGTGAAGTGGCAGGACTCAGTCACTTCAGCTCAGCAGTAATGGGGTGGCTGGTACCTGGGCAGGGAGCCTGTGAGGAGTTGGTGCCACATGCCAGCAGATGTCAAAGGTGGCTGAGGTGCAGTTTAGGAAGCCCTGCAGAGCACGACGGTTTGCCAGGTGTCCCACAGAGTGCACAGCACTTAAATGGGGAGCTGCGACCTGCATTCACCATCGTCAGCTGGAGTGCAGACTCCTTCCTCAACCATCAAACTGCCAAGAGCAGAAAAGGCTGAGACATCCAAAGTCAGCAGCATCTGCGTAATGAATGCAGCGTCCTTGGGTTTAGGGTCCGGCTTGGACAAGGAGCCACGGTTTAAACTGGGACAATGATGTCCAGCACCAGCTTTACAGAAGGAAAGGAGGCATATATTAGGGAGCTGCTTGTCCTCTAAAGCAGTCTCTCAGGGGTAGGAGCCCTCGTCTCCCTACCTCTCAGTAGCAGAGCAGGAAAAGTGAGGGCTACCAGCATAGCAATCAAGTTTCCCATGCTATTTTCCTCTGTTGTGCTTTCCTGCTTTGCAGTACTGATCTCTTTGCTTCAATGTCTGCTTTTCCTGCCTCCAAGGTGCGGACGCGAGGATCGATAAAGCGCAGGCCCCCCTCCAGGAGGTTCCGAAGATCTCTGTCCGAGTATGGAGATGGGGAAGATTTAGGGGTCAACATCTCCTCTCCAGAAAACGGTGCCAAGGAAGATGGGGATGAGGTGTTTGGGCCCAAGGGCAAGACAGAGGAGGCAGAAACAGAGAGCAAAGAGCAAAAGAAACAGACAGGGTCTGATGAGAAGCCCTCATCAAGGAGAGGATCCAGCAGATCCGAAGATGAAGAAAAAGGGGAAAAACAGGCAGAAGAAATGACTTCTTGCAAGAGTAATCCAGGTGATAGAAAGGAGGAGGAAGTGTGTTGTGGTGCCCCAGGGGAGGAGAACTCTCCCCAGCCGCCCTCCGGAAACAAAGTGTGTGAGGATCCCCAAGGAGAAGAGCAGCAAGGCAGTGCCTGTGAACAGGAACAGGGGGACAAGGAGAAAGAAGAAGCTGAAGCTGAAGGAAAGGAGACCAGTGACAGCACAGATGCACGCAGAACACCAAACACTGAAGAAACACCAGTGGCACCTGAACCGCTGCAGGATGCAGTGGGCTTAGGGACTGCCAGTCAGCCTTCAACATCAGCCACGCAGGACCAGGGCACAGCGTAAGAGTGATGCACAGGTAAGATGCGTCAGCATGATGATGGCTCCTAAAATACCACCGGGTTTTGCTTAGTAATGAGAATGGCAACTGTGACAGAACACACCAACATTTTTGCTGCTCCCCACACCTCAGAAGTATCAAACCTCAGGCCTGCAGAGGCTGCAAGGCAGGGTATTTAAAACAACGAGCCCTCCTGGGTGGTGGTACAGAGGGAGAGGCTGGAGAAGCAGCAAAGCCAATTCTGGACTGAGTAAAATGGAGAGGCTCTGCTCACCAGGCACCTTGCTCAATTGCTGTTTCAAAAGCAATTTGAAAGTACTTACAGTAAAAAGCACTTTTCCCCAGCCTTAACCATGTATATACTATCTCAATATGCCACCTTACATATTTATACACGTGCACACACTGTACACATATATGCATACCTATATTCTTTCTCTGTCTCTGTTCAGCTTGTTAGCTTTGCAAGCAAAAATAGCGTTTGCACACATACCAGTTTCATGATCAGCCCTGGGAGCACGCAAACACGAGCCTCTGCCGCTTGAAATAAAAGGATTTCCACAGGCAAAAGCGAGTCTTGTTCCATGTAGCTCCCTATGTATTCTCTAACCAGTAGTCACAGATGCCTGAGGAAGCATCTCCTTCCACCTCAGCCATCTGTCTCCTCTTCAAATGCCTCCTTGGTTTGGCAAGGAGCAACTGAAGGAAGCGGGCTGGTGCCCAGGCTGCAGCTTGCCTTTGCCTTCTAGCATGGAAACTACCAAAGTACCTCCAGGTTACAGACTCCCCAGCATTGTATTTACTTGACCCATGATTGTTTTTCATAATTTCCTTACTTTTCCCCTCTCAAAAGGACCTACCCAATCAGGGCACAGGAGACTTAACACGTGAATAGGAGCCATCTAAGCCAATCAAGGTGGAAGCTGCTGGAAAACCTTCAGTGGCAGGAGAGGAGCAGAATACGGATATCCCCCAAGATCCAGACTCACCCCGGAGCTGGGTGGCTGCTTGCTGGCTCTCTGCTTTGCACCATCATATTTTGGGACAGTCAGAACAAGAGACTGGCTCGCCAGTGGTTTGGAGTTCAAAACTGAGGTGTTGGCTGGTGTTCCTCAGTGTTATTTGAGGACTGAGAGACCTGACATGTGCTGTCTGGGAGCTGACAGCCACCACCACTCCTGGGCCTTCTGCTCCTTCATTCTGCTCCAAAATGCCTTTTCTTCTCCCCTGCATTGGTCTTACATGAAGTTCATCAGTTACATACATATATGTATGGTGCCTTTTTGGTAGCTTCTTTTGAAATATTTTGGGTTTTCAGATTTCAGTAAATAATGTTTTAACGGTAGGAAAAAAGTATGTTTTCTTCACATATGCTGTATGGCAGACAGTGTGAACCCTGAACATGGGGAAAACTCTTAGGACATTGTTCATAAAGCATAAAATCCCTTTGAAGTGGGGGTCAAGCTGGTTGACCTGTGAAACAGCCAGCTGTGGTGGGCAATTTTTCCGTGTGCTCCAACTTTGGGGTGGTTTTAGCGCTGGTGGAAAATAACAACCAGCAGATTTCATGCACAGAAAAGACATGCTACGTAGGTCAACAGGGCAAGTTTTCTTAGCTGGCTCCAGGCTCCAGTCCAGATTTAGAAGGGCCACCTCTCCGTCAGTCTTTTTTCACTTCCAGACCCTATCCAGTCCTTTGATTTTCTTTTGAAACTTCCAGTGTGTGGCCACCAAGGGCCACTCGTGATAGAAAGCATCCTGGCCTACTGGAGACAGCTGTTTACTTTTAGCTAGGTCAAAGCAGAGGTCTTAGATGGCTGAGTGTCAGTCCTATGGCCTGACTGAATATGAATTGGTGAAGGTCAGATGACCAGTCCCTCCTAAGTACTTAGGCACTGTACTAGATTTGCATTCACTCTTGGGGTACTAGTTAAGTCATGGGTCTAGCAGTTGCTAAGCCAAAAAAGCTTTTACATCTGGAGAGTATTTGTTGCCCATCAGAAATATGTTACTCAGGGAAAGACTGATAACAGACCCTCGCCTGACTAGTTTCCTGACAGTAGTGCTTGAAGCTGTCTCTGCAACACTGAATAAAACTCTGCTCTGGCTCAAAGCCATGGGGCTCATGTCCACAGTGTGATGTGGAGCTGTGGACAAGCCCGGGCTCACTGAAGACAGCGAGACAGACTTCACAACAGCTGAGCCGAGGAGTCAGCTAGCTGTTAGGCTATATGAACGGTCAGGGGCCAGTGCCTGAGCCTGCCGCTAGCCACTTAGTACCCAGCAACACAGACACAGCTACAGAGACCAAGGGCAGAACCAGTCAGCTCCTCTCCATACGTCACAAAGCTCCTCCTAGCAAACATTATGATGAGCAGAGTCAGAGGCTTGGATTGTCCCTGTCCCTGTGGACAGGCACAAGCATTCCACACGACACAGCCCACACCCATCCTTGATTGGGCTTTGCAACACAGCCGTGTTACAGACCCGACGGTTTTGAGGGATGTCCCCTTTCTGCTCAAGGGATGTCCCCTTTCTGCTCAAGGGATGTCCCCTTTCTGCTCACAGCTCTAAAATCACCAGGAAAGAAGCGGCTCTGTGCCCTGCCTTTCGTTTTCCCAGGTGAGAGCACTGAGGTGCAATCGCGGAGAGCCAGTGGCGCTGCCCCTTCTGCGTAGCACAAGCTCGTTGGCCCACACGACCCCCATATCCTTTTGAGCCATGTTGTGGAGTATTGTTGCCTTTGAATCCATTTTAATCTGTTTGTTACAGCTTGTATTCCAGGGCAGGCTGCAATCATCCGCTGTACACTGTTTCTTCTCTCAGCAGAGAGTCCCATCTGGATGTGAGTGATTGTGCCTTACTGTATATATAGATATATGTGTGCCTGTTTAGAGAATGTGTGTCCCAAGCAAGGGAATGGAAATCTGAGGGAGAAACAGAAGAAATAAATGGTGGAATAAAACCAAACCAAACCAAAGTCCTTGTGTTTCTTCCTGGGGAGATGAAGGAGCCTGAGGAAGGATGGAGAGAGCTGGTAGCAGCAGGCAAAATAGGAGTGGGATTTCCACTGCCATTGGAACAGTTGGACATTCAATTTTAATTTAATTTGTGGTATGTTTTGCTGTTGGGGAATAGCAATTACCAACGTCCTTAATCTACAAAGCAAGTTGTTCTTTGGGGCAAGCAGTGACACTGGAGACCACCATGCTCCCTGCCCCAGCCCTGCAGGTATCGGGTGTCTAGGAACAGAAGAAAGCAAAGCCGCGTAGCCTAGCGTCGTTTCTCCAACAGCATCCTTGATCAGAGGGAGTATAAATAACCAAGGCGACAACAGTGATCCTTCCTGCGAGGTTTCCCAGCTTCTGGCAATCAACAGTTTAGAGACTTTCTCTGCCAGAAGTTGCATCATCGTCTTCCTCCTTGATGGCTTTACAAGTTGCAGCAAAAAAGATGCCTGTTTCTCAGCTGAAGACACCCGCTCATCCCTCTCGGAGCGATGCTTGCTCAGGCAGTGCACAAACCTTGCCTGGTCTGCAGGCCAAGTGAGAGCAATTTAGAAAAGACTCCTTGGCCAGCATTAGCATTGTAACCCTGCAAAAGAAGAGGATATATCCGGGCATGTATCCCTGCCCCATCCACACTATCAGGAAATGTTGGCTCGGGCAGCGCGGCCTTGTATCCAGGTGTACAGAGTCAAAAAGTTTTGACTGAAATGTAGACCACAGCTTGGCTTGGTGTATAGGGACAGGGTGTCTGTTCAGACTCCTCTGTGTCTGTCAGATTCCTGAGGCGGGAGTGTATAATGTCAGGTGTAAGGACACTGGTGCTCAAATCAGAAAACGCCCTCAGCAAGAAAAATCTGATACAATTTACGCAATTCCTCTGGTGTGGATGGTGCCTGAAAAAATTTTAAAAAACCCAAAGCATTAATCTTACAGGCCAGAAGACCTTTAAACTGGGGAAGGAAGGATGGAAAACAAGGTAAGGCTAAAGACGAAGTGGAGAAAGGGACGCAGCACAAGAGCAAGGAGACTGTTGCAGTCGTGTTTGGCTGGGACCTTGTTGGTTTTGTGGTTGTTTTTTTGCTTGGGCCGTGTTTAAACCGTAGCACAAGCAAGCAAGCGTGGGATGCATAAGGACTGAGAGCAATTACTGATGGGAGGAACAGGGTTTTTTGAAAGATCTGGGATGCAAGGGAGCCTGGTACAGAGGTGTGGAAACACGGAGGAAGCCAGCGGGGGACAGGAGGCATTCGCAGGACACAGCACACCAGTGACAAAGTGGGAGCCAAAGCAGCAGGGTGGAGCGCGTTCAGAAACCAAAGGGAAGGCCGCTGGCTGCTCCGGGCCGCAGACCCCCAGTAACACAGCCCCAGCGCTGAGGCGCGTCCCCCAGAAGCCCCAAGGCCCTTTCTGCAGCCATTTCCCTCGCAGCCTCCGGCAGGCCCCGACGGCCGCTCCCAGGGCCTCGTGCTGAAGGCACCCACCAGCCGCCTCGGAACAGGCCCGGCCACCCCACACCGGCCTGGGGGGCTGCCACGAGTGGATTCGCCCACACCTCGCTACGCGGGACGGGACGGGTCGGGACGGGACGGGTCGGGACGGGACGGGTCGGGACGGGACGGGACGGGACGGGACGGGACGGGACGGGACGGGGTGG
>Ga0065711_1013190_pt1 | contig 11688 bp, 7 predicted proteins | sample Hoacrofraction12_FD_59098 | JGI IMG/M metagenome (GOLD analysis project Ga0065711, IMG submission 59098) | Hoatzin crop microbial communities from Cojedes, Venezuela - Epithelial fraction 12 v2 (version 2) | ecosystem: Host-associated > Birds > Digestive system > Esophagus > Crop | place... | reverse complement strand
TTTTTTTTTTTTTTTGTGAGCAGGGATCAATTAAAAGTCTTTTCAGAAAACATTACATAATAATGCTTTAATTTAAAACAAAGCATGTCTGATAATACATTTGGGGTTCATGCAATTTAAATTTTGGACTTCTTATTATGTTAAATTTATGTGCTGCTCTAAGACATTTAAGATTTTGGTTTTTCTTATTCCCATAAAGTGAATAATCCTTTTCTTGGTTAGCTATGAACTTCAAAAAGAAAAACCTTCCTCTTTAATGGGAAATTAACGGCTACAGTTCCTCCTTGTTTTCTAAGCTCTTCATATATACATGGTACAGTGATCTGGTAGCTGGATGTCTTGTACCTTGGATTTGCAAGGGGTATTTATATTGTTTAGTTGAAGCCACATAAAACTGTAGTAGTTTAGATCCAGAGACTTCCATTCACACATGAGAAATTTACACAAATTATTTCATTAAGAGCTTCCATTTCCCACAGAAATGACTGTGCATCCATTTTTTACGTCTTGAATGCTGTCACCAACGCATTTTTAGCTATAATGTACATCATATGGGTGGAGGTTGACTTCCTGCTTTAAGAAGTAGATGCATTTTTCAGCTGCAGTCTGGGACAACGATTGTCTTTTATTGAGCTGCTATGCTTGTTCTTCCTAAACTAGTATTTCCAGCTTTATGGTCCTGACCTCAAGCTATGACACTTTGTCACTTTTTATCTGTGACTCTTACAAAGAATGCCAGCCCAAGGGGAACTCAATTGCAGAAGTCAGGCTTACAGGTGGAAGCGAAATCAGGGGTTGCAATGGAGGGAATATGACTGGACAGGGCAGTGTGATTCTATAAACACCAGAAGAAGGTAGTTTTTTCCCCTATTCCTACTTTGCAGGCTCAGTAGCAGTTTCTGTTTCAGCTTCCAATCAGAAGGATTTTCAGAGAAACTAAAGCCAGTCTATGATCAAGGACAAGCAGAAGCAGCAGACAATCAAAAGCTTTTCTCTCCTCAGCCCAGACTGGAATGAAATTGTGAGATCAATTTTCCCACAGCATGGACTTGTCAAGTTTACCTGCATAGTCTTCCATAATTTCTTTGTTTGAATTCCCTCTCACCAGGAAACCAAACCTTCTTAGAAATGGTTCCTTTGTGGATTGGCTATGGTGTTCTTTGGCTGCGACACTCTGCCGATGACATTGATTACAACCAAATGTTACTGATGCATAAACCCTTAGGTTGCTAGAATACATTCTCCTTGCCATTTCAAATCCAGGTTAAAAAAAATGTAATGCCAATCGTCTGGGAAGGTTCTGATGCATGGAATAAGTCTACCTTGATAGACAGTGAATGCCCTTTCACTTGCCTGGGTTTAATTTAATTTTGGTTATTTTTGGGACCCTTCACTAAATGCTATCCCTTTGAACCTAAACATGAATTAAGAGGTAAATGTCTCTGCCTACTCTGAAGTTCAATAATATGTTCTCAATTGATGTGATGTACTGGTCTGTAGTTTACCATTTTCTGGCAACTTTAGTATTTGCAGTATGGCTTATATCCAGTGCAATAAACATATTATCTTAAGAATCAACCCAGAGTGTTCTTGCTTTATAAGTATTAGACCCATTGGATAAATTAAGTAAAACCAACATCCATTAAACAAACCTTTAAATTACTGTTTTCACGTTTTGTGGACACAAAACAGTACATAACTTGAAGGCAAGTTAGATAATTTATATTTAATGTTAGGTTATATTTGCATTTCCAATTCTTTGGCTGGATTAATCTCAAAGAATTGGGAGCTTATTTAGAAGACAGGCAAGGATTCCCTTTGCAGTATCATTCCTAATGCTTCCATCATAATTTACAGTGAAAAAGAAAGATCAAAGAAAGCAGGAATTTGAGGATTTTTGTCTCAGAAAGAACATTTAAATGATCTGAATACAGCGAGGACTGTAGCTTAAATTGTACCTTGCATAGGTTTTCCTAAGGCAGGAAGGATACCAGTTAAAGAATTATTCCTGAAATCCTGTAACTTTAAACAGAATGTTGAGCTGAAGAGGTGTTATTTCCAGAGAAAAGTAAATATTCAAGATGTTCACTAAACACAATAACATGTCCTGCTAATAGAGGCAGTGAGTTCAACAATGCTTGTAAAATTGATTACATGGCTGTAAATTGATTACATGGTTGCTTATGGAGTGGACTGGCCAGCGGAGGAAGTCAGCCTGCATTTACCCTGTAGCTTGCAGTTGTAAACAGGGTCTTCCCAGACACATGGAGGGTGGGGGAATCTGCTGCTAAACTTCTGCTGATGCAGTTCTGTAGTACTACAGGCCGTTCTTGCTAACACGCAAGTGATTAGGTTAATTAAAGGGGACAGGCTTAAGTAGTATTTAATTATTAAAAAAGTAAAGGAACTACTTCATTTCCACTGTGGCATGTCAACTATTTCTTTTCTAATACAGAAAGTTCAACGTTTCTCTTTCGGAAATCATAGGCCTAATCATTTAGTATGCTGTTTATCTCATCAGGTTAGCCCACTAATGCCAACAGAGATACAGGGGGTGAAATCGGTGTAAGAGAGAGAAAAGGTAGTACCATAAATTAAAAAGTAGCTTAAGTGCCCAATGACTACCATAAATTTCAGATTCCTGATTTTCTTTGAAGTAAGCTTTTTCTCCTGCCTGTGTTTTGTGGAATAAAACGTGGTGACTTAATGACATAAGGCTGGAAAAACAGAAAATAAACTACAAGAAAACAAAAAACACTGGGGTTTAATTGTTATTATTTTTAAAGTGTTCAGTGATTTTTAAAGCAGAGGTTGATGGTATCTCCTGTGACTTTAGTTGTAAAAGTAAACAACTCTGAAAGCCTTGCAAAATTTTCTCTGCATACTTTCCCAATTTTAAAAACCTGTTTATATAACTTGGGTAATGCCAATTCACTGTACATATTCCGGTATATTGTTTTTCTTGATATATATATGTACACACACACTTTGTATTTACTTTGGTTAAAAATATTTCTGTTTATGTATTTCATCCTTTATTCTTTAGGAAGGGTTCCTACCCAGTTTTTGTTTGTATATATACCTGCTACATATTCAGTCAAAACAAATACATGAAACAAGAAAAGAAAGTGTTAAAGATTCTGCTGTGCAACACTGTTCATCCGTGTCTTTGCTATTAACATAAGAGCAAAAGCTATCAGGTCAGGGTATTTTTTATGTCTGTGAGTGTACTGTGTATCTGATCTTTACTCTCTCCTGAAAGGGTTTGGTTTAAATAATCCCAGTAGTACAAAGTCTCACATTCACAGTCTTCTATTTTAGTTCTCCTTTCAAGGGAATTACTGCAGTTTTAACCTCCCTCTTGCTCTCCTTCCTAGTGCAAAGCTGTGTGATTACAGGAAGAGTGAAGAAGCACAGCAGCTCTGTCTCTTAATCTTCTTATAAACCCTAACAGATACTGAAGGTGAAATTTGGCAAATGTTAATTGTACATGCAGAATTCATGCTGGGAAAATCTCCTTCAGAAAAAAAAAAATAGAGAAGAAAAAAAGCTGAGTGCACAGCCGGACTGTTATGTAAGATGTTTATTTCCATCAAATCTAGCCCAGTGGAGGCTATGCAGAAAATAGGCCAAAGCTGCAGAGTTGTGACATCATAGCATCATCAGAAAGGTCGAAGAAAACACTGGCACACTAAGAAATACTAGTTTATAGTACTCATCATTTTGCTCTATATTTAATATCTTTTTTTTCCCTGCATATTGCTATAGAGTCTGACAGTGGTAAGCAAGCCTGGGCTGTCTCAAAACTTCCAGAGAAGTGTGTTTGTGATAGCACATGGCAGCATAACAACATGGCTGTGAGAACTACTCATTGTTTTGATTATGACAATGAAATACATAAAAACCCAAAAATTTTGGTATAACATGAAAAGTTGCATTAGCTAAAATTTGACTTTGGAATTTGGAATTTTGTCTTCATTGGAACACTTTACATGCAGCACAACTGAATGAATCTACTGATTTCTTTAAAAAATTAACTTCTTCTCTTTTCCTCAGTCAGTTCAAGACCAAAATAATGCATTAATTTAAATGTCATGAAACTCTTTTTTTCTGTCGAATAACCTCATGATAAGAAACATTTCTCCAGCTCTTGCTGTATTGTTGTCAGTCTCAGAATGGCACTGATGCACAGTCACTGCTCTTTTCTGTCCTTGAGGAATTTACAATTTAGCCAGGCGTCCCATTACATTCACATGGATTGCCTCTTCTCATGTTCTGGCTAAAGTGAGGCATATATATTCTCAAGTACATAATAAATTCTACACAAAGTAAACATTTTTGATCCAGTTTTTGTCTGTCATGCTTCTTCATACTTGTGGCTAGATTTACAAAAAACACCCAAATCAAAAGCAGACAACTCTATTCACAGAAAGATAGTATATGGACACAACTGCCTGAGTATAATAATAATAATTCTAACTATTTTCTTACATACTGGTCAATGCCCACTTTTTAAACTGATTTTGTTTTCTTGTATGCTGCATATAATTAAAATAAATACCAGGAGTGTTTAAGTGATGACATATAGGTATCTTGGGTACAGAGGAAAGTACAGTTAATTTGTATTTTATTCCCTGCCCTGGGTGAAGTAAGATATTTCAAGAAAGGGAAAGAATGTGGTGCCTGTAGGCTAATGCTAGCCCACAAAAAACACCAGTGACCGGACAGCACAGGGAGGCCAGGAGAGGTGCATCAAGTTTTCAGGCTCCAAGCTGCCTCGGCTACACAGGCAAAGCCTCCTGCTCTCCTTCTGGCCAAAGGCAGGCAGCCTGTAGCAGGGCCACGAGAGGGGCGAAGGCACCTAATATAATACCCACTAGATGCCTTGCTACTCAAGAAATAATTTAAAACATTTAATCTATGCTTTTTGGGATTTTTTTTGGCTACACAGATTGGATGACAGTCTTCTGTAGACTCTCCAAACAGAAATTTGGAAACCAACCATAACAGCAGATTGTATTTGCCTCAGCTTGTGTACGCAAGGGGAGGAGAAAGCAACAAGGCTGAGATTTCATCTGACCAAGTGCAGATACCTACAGCACAGTTGCCATGTAGGATGCTTGCCAGATTCATAGAAATAGGCATTGCTAGAGAGCAATTTTTCTCATCCTAAAGCAGACACCCAAAACAGGCCAGAGAAATCGTGCCATAAAATGTCTACTTCTGTACTGTTGCATGGGAGAAACCCTTGGTGACTAAAAGGATCTGCACTGTAGATGTTGAAGTCAGGTGAAATGAATCTCATCCCAAAACTCCTTTTGCACCTCTTTCCCTTCTGGGACAAGGAGTCAACATGGCTTCTCACATGGAAACTTCTTTTAGGCACATATTTTTGTGTACACTTGTATGGTGCCTGGCACAACAGAGACTGCTTCAAGGTTTTCTTCATGTGGTGCAACAACTACCTCCCAGGGATCCTGGGAAAATATCCTTATCTTTGGGATAAGGATATTTTCCAGTGGTGGAACCATCCAGCTCCAATGCTCAGTGATATTTCCGTATTTCTACATTGACTTCTGTGATTGATTAACACAAATTTTTGAGCCAAAAAAACCCCTAAAGATCTTATTGGCCTGAAGTTTAATTTATGATGGCAAATTTTTAGCTGAGCACTTTAAGTCTTCTTTTGGGGAATGCAACCTACTACTGCCTGCTTACTCACTGAGGGCTGCTTTGGCACATGAGATGATCCCGCAGGCACCTACAGGGTCATGGCTACAGATCTGTGCTGCCTTGGCAAACTAGAGGACCAGTTTGTGCTCTTGGGAGGATCTCCAGGCACATGCTCAGTGTTTGTAATTTTATACCTTGTTTGTAACTTTATACCTCCAGCGGCACACTTGTCTCAACTGAGGAATAGAACCTGAAAATGGCACAGAAATATTTATTTCATTCTCATAAAACCACTTGGCCTTGAAGTCCTAATGAACTGTGCATCTTTTGATTTGCAATGGGTAAGCCAATGTCCCTGCCTGGCTGAAGGCANTAGAGGAGATGCTTTCAGCCTCAGAGCTGTTCAGATAGTTCAGCCTCCTCTTTCGCTGCATCTCTTCTTCATTTCAGACTAAATACTTGTCCCACAAAGGTTAAAACTTTGTATGTCAGGAAAATCAGTTCTTGATTTACTGTCATTCACTTTAGCTCTGTCCCTTGGTTAGCTTCCAGTGGGATTTATTTGATTAGTGTATAAATGAGACAAAACAGAATTACAATAGGCATTCAAAGAAAACCAAATTTTGTCATGATTGTTCTGTGATTTATAGCTGATATCCAGAGGACAGAGGAACACTAATCAAAAGTGGAAAATTTTGCACATAAAACCCAGATGATCCTGATGCAATCAAAATTGAATCAAATGAATGGCAATTCAAATTAGCTAACATCTATTTTTCTCTTTTCCTTCCAGTGAGTGAATGACTTTCAACCTAGAAAGGGTTTGAGATGATTACAAATCTACGTCTGATGCCCTGCTATGTTTTAAATTGGTTTGATATTTTGAATAAATTAATCTTGCCTCTGTCTTAAACCATGATGCCTCTCACCACTCTTTGTATAAATAGCTGCCTTATTAAGGCTCATTCTGTGCTGAATTCCAATGAGCACAAGAACATACCACTTTTTCCGTATGTGTGAAGTTTGTGTTCACAAAAAAAGCTTTAAATCAAACTGTTGTGTGCACTTTCTTGATGGTGGTGGAAAGACCAGTATCTTCATATTAGGCTCTTCAGCAGGATGCTCCTGATAACTTTTTTTCCTTTCTGGTTCCCTTAACTGTTGTTTTGTTGACCAAGTAAAAGAAGTTTCCTGAACTATATGAGCATACTTTGAAGGCCTTAAGTATTGAAAGGCTGCAGATCTTAATGCTTGCCCTTTCAATTTTTATGTGAGTGACAGTGAAAGCTGGGGCTGATAAAATTGTTAAGAGCTTTCATTCTGTCTAGTGCTCCCCTTTCATCTTCCCAACCTGTGCACATCATCAAGATTAATGTTTCAAGTTACAGAAAGCTCAACTGTTGGAGACTTCAGATGGCAGCTCTAGATGAGATCTCCCAATATTGATCCCCTCTCCCCCCATTTCTTTTCTTTCCACATCTGAATCATATCTGTCTGAATTATGAGCAAACATAGATTTCTTACTCTGGCAGATTGCATTACAATCACGTAGCGCTGGGCTTCGGGTTATCAATTAGCAGCAGACTGACTCCCCTCTTAACCAGACGTTTCTTCTTCTGCCAGAGACATCTCCATTCACAAATACCCATGTGGAGACACAGAATCTGCCGCAGTGAGGGGAAAGATGCGCTGCTGTTGTTTGAATGGATGATAACAAAAGGACCAAAACTACTCTCTGTCTTTGAGGCTCATCAGAACTGAGACGGACATTGTTAAGCCTCTTTTGACAGGAGGTGTGCATGTTGGGAAAGATTAAGTGACCCCGAGGTCTGTTTCAGGCCTTTGCTTTTATGATAAACAAGTAGGAAAACCAGTTGCTCCATGATTAATGATACAAGTGTAGTGATTTAAATGAGATCAGATTTGGGGAAACTTGGCCATGACTGTTAGGCTTGGTTCACAAAAAGAATTAAACATGGCAGCTTTCAACTTCATTTTAAAGTGCCTTTTTGTTCGTTGAATCTGAAGGTGACTCACCACATCATGCATGGAAATGCAAATGCCTTTGATGAATTCTTATGATGGGGGTGTGCATGCAGCACACAGTAGTATGTGGTATTGACTCGCCAGAAGCATGTTATGTTATTTACCAGAGCAAATTTTTGTCTTATATTGTTGTTTTAAAGGGGTCACCCATGAGTGCCAACATTTTAAGACAGGAATGTATGCAGAACTCTAATTTTATAAAGCCTGGGAAACATGCATTGGAGAGGAGAGTCAATATTGCAGTATTTTAATAGTTATGAAACATGGCTGAGAAAAAATAAAGAGACTTTAAGATACAAACCAACATAAAGCAATATAGCTACAATGGGTGCAGCCGAATGACTAAGACGCTTTCAAATACTGAGCTTAACAAATCTGGCATATAAAGTACAACAAGTGACAGAATTCCTGCAGACAGAGTTCACATTTCTCCTGAGGATAAGCAGTAGTGAAGACAGATTCATGTAGTGCAGTAAAGTGCCAACTTTTGAAGAACAGTCACTTGAATCTTCTTGCATGGAAGAAGACAGGAAATGCAAGGTAGCTCCCACTCACATGTGCTTGATTGCATTCTAGAGCTGCCTGTATTCCCCACAGATAATTTAGGACATATGCAAGAGGCAACAGTGGAAAGTCCCAAGAAAGGAAGTACAGTCAGGTTACAGAATGAAACCTCTTCAGGATGAGGGTGGTTAAGCACTGGAACAGACTGCTCAGGGAAGCTGTGGGTGAGGCCCCGGGCAACTTCACCTTGCTTTGAAGCTAGCACTGCTTTGAGCGTGTGGTTGGACTAAAGGTTGGACTAGAGACATTCAACTAAAACTCAGCCTCAGTCTTCCTACCGTTCTGCATACTCTTAGCTTAGGTACTTTCTTCTACCGCTCATCCCAAATCTTCCTCTTGTTACAGTAGTGCTGATCCTGGACATATTTACAGGTGTAGCTGGTCACTGAGCTCACTAAGAGTATTTGTATGCATAAAACTAAGCATATTCATGGAACAGGACAATATATATATGTGGATATTAGTACAATCTTTTCCCTGTCCTACCTTTCCTCTTTTAACAAATGCTTCAAAAGTTTTTAAATTTTCTTTTTGCCAACTCCCATTTCAATTGCTACATTTGCATATTGTGATAGCCCTTTATCTTTTGAATTGATTTCTGTCTTGCTTCCACTGAGATTGTAGTTGCCACTGATACAGAAATAAAAACTGTGTGATCTTTTTCAATGCTCATCACGAAAATGTCTTGAAAATGACTGAAAAAAAGACATTCTTTCTGGTGCCTCAGAAGAGGCTTGCAATTTTTTAACAGGAAAGGTAACTGAATGATATCTGTCAATGTTCAGAGGCTGCTTCAAACATGAGTCACTAGAACTGGCAAATGCAACCTAGAACATCCCAATAAGCTGTTCTTTTGCTTTCTGTTTCTCTTTACACCACTTGAAATGTGACCTTGATGTAATTTTTATATACTAACATTTGGCTTTCCTACATTATGATCCATGCAAATTGTATTTACTACTGTACTTCAAATGGTCAAAAGTGTATTATTTATGTTAAATGTTACAGAAATGTTATCAGAGGTGGTAAAAATCCATACAGCCTCTGCTACAATCCACAGAGCTTTGCAGGACCAAGTTAAATTTACTTAGCTACATAAATTCAGTAGAAAGGATATTTTCAGCTATATGGAGGCCAATGCATGCAATTTTGTGAATGCTAACTGTAAAAGGCTGCACATGCTTTTCTCAAAAAATATATCCATATATTTGTGCCAGATTTCACTCTTAGTACATACTCTTGTTCAAAAGAATGGAAAGGCAGAGCAATTGATACTATTTATTGACTTTAGCACAGGCGAGATAAGAGGACTGGGCTGTCAAGCTCAACAAGTTGTGATCAGCAGCACAAAGTCCAATGGGAAGCCAATCACTAGTGATTCACCCTGGGGGTCAATACTGGGGAAAATACTATTGGACCTCTTCATTAATGATCTGGATCGCAGGACCAAATGTAGCCTCAGAATGTTTGCAGATGACACAAAACTGAGAGGAGCAGTTGATAGACCAGATGGGAGCGCTGCCATTCAGAAGGACCTCAACAGGTATGAGAAATGGGCTGACAAGGACTTCATGATGTTCATCAAAGGCAAATACCAAGTCCTGTAACTCAGCAGGAGTAACCCAAGCACCAGTATAGGCTGGAGGCAAGCTGGCCGGAAAGCAGTTCTGCAGAGAGGGACCTTGGGGTCCTGGTGGACAACAAGCTGACTATGTGCCAGGAATATGCCCTTGCAGAAAAGATGTCCAGCAGTGTCCTGGACTGCTTGAGGTTGAGGGAAATGATTCTTCTGCTCAGCTTATCCCTGGTGACACACAGTTGGAGTGCCAAGTTCAGTTCTGCACTCCTCAGTAAAAGAGAGAAAGACATATGGGAACAAGTCCACCAAAAGGCCAGGAAAATGATTAAGAGACTGAAGCATCTCACACACGAGGAGAGGCTGAAAGAGCTGAGGCTGTTCAGTCTGGAGCAGAGAAGGCTCAAGAGGATCTTGCCCATGTGTATAAATACCTGATGGGGGAAAGTAAAAAAGATGGAGCCAGGCTCCTCTCAAGTGGTGCCCAGTGACAGGATGACAGGCAATGAGTACAAATTCAAATACAGGAAATTCAACTTAAACACAAGACAAATACTTTTTACTGTGAGAGTGATCAAACACTGAATCAGGCTGCCCAGTGAAGTTGTGGAGTCTCCTTCCTTGGAGATACTCAAAGCTCAACTGGACACAGCCATGAGCAATCTGCTGAAGCTGATCCTGTTTTGAGCGTCGGAGTCTCAGTAGGTCCCTGCTAACATCAACCATTCTCTGATTCTCTGTTATTTCACAAATATCCAAGAGTAGTGGCTGGCACAGTCTTGAACTCAGACAATACGACAGAGAAATTATCTAAAAAATTGTAAGTTAAGTAGTCTGAATAATTACAGAATAACATTGTTTGGCATGTTCATTAAAGAGCTGGATCCATCAGAATTTCAAAACAGACCTGTGCAACAAACTAACTCTTCTTAAAAATAGGAAATGTGTGGTCTTAAAAAGAAAATTAAAGTAAGGACATACAGAACTTCATCATCACATCTGAACAACTATTTTGAAATAGTATAATGGCTAAAAAGGCATAAAATTATTTATGAGCTGAAGAAACAATTATTTAGAGAAAATCCTGGAAAATACATTAATGTGATAGACAATGCTGATCTTTTGAAAGGTTTTTGCACCAGGCCATGGAATATAATAAAAAATTATATCACTTTCACAGAATTCTATGGGATACTTCAGAAGATCTAGACAAATATTTTAATTTTCTGTTAAATCTGAAAGATTCTTAGTGTAATAACATAACACCCCGTAACAACCTCCTAGGGAAGCTCAGGAAATGTGGGCTGGATGAGTGGTCAGTGAGGTGGATTGAGAACTGGCTGAATGGCAGAACTCAGAGGGTTGTCATCAGCAGTGCTGAGACTAGTTGGAAGCCTGTAACTAGTGGTGTCCCCCAGGGGTTGGTACTCAGCCCACTTTTGTTTAACTTCTTCATCTATGACCTGGATGAAGAGTTAGAGTGTACCCTCAGCAAGTTTGCTGATGACACCAAAATGGGAGGAGTGGTGGATACACCAGAAGGCTGTGCTGCCATTCAGCGAGACCAGGACAGGCTGGAAAGCTGGGCAGAGAGGAACCTGATGAGGTTCAACAAGGGCAAGTGCAGGGTCCTGCACCTGGGGAGGAACAACCCCATGCATCAGTACAAGCTTGGGGCGGACCAGCTGGAGTGCAGCTCTGTGGAGAGGGACCTAGGAGTGCTGGTGGACGACAGGTTGACCATGAGCCAGCAGTGTGCCCTGGCTGCCAAGAAGGCCAATGGGATCCTGGGATGCATTAGGAGGAGTGTGGCTAGTAGGTCGAGGGAG
>Ga0065711_1010877_pt1 | contig 11689 bp, 13 predicted proteins | sample Hoacrofraction12_FD_59098 | JGI IMG/M metagenome (GOLD analysis project Ga0065711, IMG submission 59098) | Hoatzin crop microbial communities from Cojedes, Venezuela - Epithelial fraction 12 v2 (version 2) | ecosystem: Host-associated > Birds > Digestive system > Esophagus > Crop | place... | reverse complement strand
GGAAGTTCCGTCTGAACATGAGGAAGAACTTCTTCCGTCTGAGGGTGACGGAGCCCTGGAACAGGCTGCCCAGGGAGGTTGTGGAGTCTCCTTCTCTGGAGATATTCAAGACCCACGTGGACAAGGTCCTGTGCAGCCTGCTCTGGGTGACCCTGTTTCGGCAGGGGGGTTGGACTGGATGACCCACAGAGGTCCCTTCCAACCCCTACCATTCTGTGATTCTGTGAGACATGTGGAGCCGTAAATACCCTAAATATTTCGTATATTCCTATACATGGTCTATATATATGTTTTATATATATAAAGTAAGGGGGCTTATACATATATGTGTGTGTGCATGTTATATTTGTGTACATATATATAAATGTATACACAGTTCTATACAGCTATGTTCTATGTAGCTATAGAATAATAATTCTAATAGCAAAAGCAAGAGGCTTGATTAGAGATGACTCCTAGCTTGCTAAAACGGCATTCTTAAGGACATACTATATGTATATATACACAAATCTATACATTTATATATATGTATGTGTGCATACATGCATACAAACGCATGCGTATAATATGCACACGTATATGATAATAATACAATGAATCATATTCCTACAAGCAGGATTTTGCCCATTTGACTTGGATAAATGTCTTTCCCTCTGATCTGCACCAGTCTTCAAAAAAACCCCACAAAAACAAACAAACAAAAAAACCTCTTTGATTTTCTGGAGTTGCAGGATTGCAGGAATGCAGGCTGGAAGATCTCTAGGCCACCTCCTGCTAGGACAACCAGTAGCACCAGCTGAGGTCAGCTGTGGAATTGCCTGGCTGAGGCTTGGAAATGCCCAGGGGTGGAAATTCCCTCACCTCTCCAGGTACTCAATGCACCTCTTGATGGAAACTCTTTCCCTGAGGCCCAGCCTGTGGTTTGTGCTGTGTCCCCTTGTGCCTTCTCCCACTACTGAGAAGAGTTTGGCTCTGCTGTCTGTGTGCATCTGCCTAGCTTGTCCCTGACGTCTTTGTAATGATCCCAAACAGCACCAGCTTCCCTGGGCCCCGAGCTGGACCACGGCTTTGGTCCACCTTGGTGCTGGTAGCCACCTCTACAGACAGACAGATGGTCATCATCAAACAGACAGATGCTGCACTAGGACATATGACCACAAACGATTGGGTTCCCATGGTCTGAGGAGTTTCAGCTCATAGAATCATAGAATTATTTAGGCTGGAAAAGACATTTAAGATTGAGTCTAACTGTAAAGTTAACACTGCCAAGTCCACCACTAAACCATGGCCCTAAGTGCCACATCATCAGCTGCTCTGAGTGGGCCAAGAGCATGTGAAGGCTGTGCCCTGCTTGATGACGAACTAGTGCCAGATGCCAGCTATGGGAACCAAACAGGGCACGCTCTTCAGCCAGTAGCATGGCCCCTGGCAGTGTCTGAGCACAGACCATCTCAGCCCAACCCAAGCAGGTGGAGGTCCTGGGGAGCAGTTTGGATGAAACCACTGTAGATTGGGGTCCAACAATGTCTGAACGTGGCCAGGCTGTGCTAGCTTCGCTTAGGGTCAGGGTTCACCAGTTACCCAGTAGCCACAAGGCCAGTTCCCATGGCTCAGCCATGGTGCAGCATCTCGACATGCCTCCACAGCACACCTGCTTGTGGTCCCCTGTGGGTACACTGTAGAATCGTAGAATCGTGGAATCATTAAGGTCAGAACATACCTCTAAGATCACCAAGTCCAACCGTCAACCCAACACCATCATGCCTGCTAAACCATGTCCCCAGGTGCCACGTTTACAGGTTTTCTGAATACCTCCAGGGATGGGGACTCCACCACTTCCCTGGGCAGCCTGGTCCAATGCTTTACAACTCTGTAAGTAAAGAAATTTTTCCTAATATCCAGTCTAAACCTCCCCTGATGCAACTTGAAGCCATAACCAGGCACAGCTGCACATGCTGGACATGATCCATTGCCTGTGCCCAACTCAGAAGCAGCTGCCCAGGTGGGATCATGGCATTGCAAATCCCAAGCTAACCTGATCCTCTACATTTTTTTCCCCACCGTCCCTTCCCTTGCAGTCACCAAAGGAGAGCCTCTGCTAGGACATGTCCATTTGGAGATGGGACATATTTCAAGGAGAAAAACACTGTAGCTGTTTTTTCGTTGTCAAAAGAGAGTAAGACCATTTCCAGGTGCCTCCTGCCAAGCAGACCCCAGGCTGTGGATGGCTCCATCCTGGCCATTCTCCGGGCTCTCCTTGCTAATCTAAGATTTGTTAAAAAATATTTGGACAGCCGATAAGCAGAGGAATCTCCTGTTTATCAGAAGAGCCTCAGATATTTACAAGTGTAAGAACTGTAAGTAGGAGTAAGAAAGGGGAGGTCACTTTGGTGGGTGGGATCAGGCTTGCAGCCCAGCAAAAGAAAGCAGACCTTGGACCTTCGCACATCCACAACTTGACAGTCAGCAGAAGCTGCTGTAGGACACCAGGTTGCTGTCAAAGGGGTGGCCAGCAACTACTCCGACCAAAAACACCCTACATCCTCAAGGGTGTTTGCATGCCTGTCTCCTGTACAGCACAGCGTACACATTTTGGATGTGGGTACTTCATGGTACGTCGTTTGACAGTCTCTCCAGTCAGCTCTAGTACAACCATTGGGCTTGTTAGCTTGGGGTCTGGTGGTTCTGGTGTGCTGGAGGGATGTCAATGCTCTTTGACGCAACCAGGTTGGTCAGTCCCCCAGGACTGTCTCCTGTTCCATCCCAAAACAGGCACTTTCTCTGTATCTGCTTTAGAGGAATCCAACCTGTTTCCACCCACCCTTCTTCCACTCACTGCTTGCTTCCACATCTTTGACTGCGGCCTTTGGAAGTTGTCCTGTTGCCCCGCTCCAGTGAGGCAGGGAAGAGCCTTTGCTCCTGCTCATGGGGGAAGAACAGTGTCGCAAGGAGATGAAAAGCCTTGCTTAAGGGAAGCCAGTTGCAGAGCCAAGACTGAACTCAAATCCAAGCCCAGATTTGACCAGCCTTCCCATCATGTCCCTCTTGCACATGATCTCAGCTGGTCGCTTGGCTCCTGCTACCTCCACTGTCCTTCAAACTGGGGAAAACATATCCATGAAGGAAAGGAGTGTTCTTGGCTGTTGGCAATGGCATGTGCCATAGACCTTGGCTTGCCGCAGGCAGAGGAGGGAGCTTTGCAGAGGAGGGACGCAATGTTCCCTTTGCCTTGAAGTGAAACATTTGGCCTGGGAAGGGCTGCACGGGAGCAGTCTCGCTGTGGCGTTTCACGAAGCAGGAGAAAACAGATTTCTTTGCCCTTTCAAAAGCAGCATGAGGCTCAGCTAGATTGTAGGTTCGGTGTTTCCCAAGCAGTAAGTAGGGTCTTTAGGTTTGCAGGGGGAAAGCTGTTTGGTCGAGGCAGCCAACTGAGCAACCATTTTCTCCACCGTAGACGAGTCAGATAAACTCCAAAGTATTCTGGGACAGCGTCAAGCCATTTCTGTGAAGCTTCATAATGATGCATTTTGCTTGAAACCGTGTTTCTGCTTAATAGTGAGGAATTTACCCCCTTCCCCATTCCCTGCAGATCAGCAAGCCCACAGGTGATGTTCGCTGTTAATCCAGATCAGAGGAGCTGCATTCCCACCAGCAACCAACCCAGCTACTCAGACAGGCGCTGTCCTGCTCTCCCCACGTCTAGGTCCCGTTAGTCTCTAAAATAGCAGACCCCTGGATGAATTTCCCGCAGATTCTGTCAGAGGGGAAACAGGGAGATAAGAGGGAGGGGGGACAAAGCCAATGGGCAGAACTTCTTTTTACAAAAACATCTTTGACTCCGTTAGCTGAAGGGTAGGATAATGCACACGGGCTTTCTGATCCCAGCCTGTGCGTCAAGCTGATGTTGTCCCTGTCGAAAAAGGAAAGGTTCACTAACAGCCTTCTTTTGGCTACAGACGTCTCCCATGCATAAATCTGGGCTCTTTTCTTTACAGCCACTCCCTGCCCCTTCTACTTTTGTCTCTCCTCATTTTTTGCTGCTGTCTTCCCTTCCAGTTCAGCCCTGATCTGCCACGGTACCAGACCAACCAGCACTTTTAACTACTGTGATCTGACCAGAAAACTTTTGGTGGGTTTTCCCCCTTGAAACTTCAGCTTCTGGAGTCATGCAGTTCGTGGGAGCATCTCTATCCACTCAAAAGAAATAGGAGATGTGCCATTCAGCTCCACAGCTGCAGGAAGGGTTTCCACGCTGTCACTTTTTAATGGAAACAGTCTTTGGATCTGGGACAAACCATCCTGAGCTGCTGGGAATGCCAAATCCTCTTTTCCCCTGCTGTGCTGTCATGGCTGTCTCTTGAAGCAGAAGGTGAGGGTGTGTTTGGTGGGCTCCCAGGGTGTCCATGTGTCCAAGGGGCCAATGTCCTTTGCCTCAGCTGCAAGAGCTCCTGAGAGTCCATTTGGGATTCGTATATACACGGGATCGTGGCTTTCACCTCTTATCATAACAAATTGTTTTAGGAAACTGCTTCTCTGCGGGTAAAACTGCTCTCAGGGTCTGTTTAGAGCCTGTAAGTGCCTGGCTGTGTTTGAAGGACAGCCTCTCCTTTGCTGAGTTGCTTCATTGGGTTGAGAAGACACTTCTGCGGGGGGGAAATGTTGATATTAAATATCCCTCCAGCTTTAAACAAAACTCCAGTGCTATATTAATGGAAATCTCTTTCCATTCCTCTTCACCCAGAGGGGGTGAAGACTCGAGGGAACTGGAGGGCAGAAGAGGGTAGACAACTTTGTTGCTCTTTCTCATGCAGCAACCACAGGGTCTGACCCAAACCAGCGCAGGGAGGGCTCTTTGTCCCCTTCTAGAGGCTGGTTTGGGAAAAGAAATGTATAAACTGGTTGCTGGCTCTGAACTGAAGGATTCAAAATCTCTCTGTTGGAGGTGCTCTTACTGTTATTTTTCTTCTGGGTCCCGATTCATCAGGTTTATGTGTTGGAGATGGTCTCTCCAAGGCTAACAGATTTAGGCTTGCTAAAGAAAAGCCCAAATAAATCCAGAAAGTCTGGACCTAGGAATGGTCATGCTGTCACGCTGGTGGAGTTGGGGATTGCAGAGATGGTGGAAAGACCCAAAGAGGGGACTTCAAGCCACCCTTCAGACTCAAGCCCTGGGCAACCTCCCTCTGACTTGGTTGCAAGAGGGAATTTGATTCTTCTGGTTGGGAAGGTAAAAGTGCTCAGATTTTGGGTGGGCCGTGTCATTGGTAAGAAATGCTGTCATGTCCTAGCCATGCTGGAAAAAGTGCCTGTAGGTGTGGGCTGGCTGGCGGTGCTCAGATCTGCTTTCTTGTTGAGCCCTGCATTGTCTGTAGCAGTTGATCTCTGTGGACCTGGAGGGGGATGTGAAGGACCACTCCCAATGACTAAGAGCCATGAAGTGCCACATCCAAGAATGCTTTTTCCCTACCAGACCCTCGTGCCCCACTTAGGAGTTGTTCCTGGCTCCCTGGGGACTGAATGTCCCATTGTGGAAAGTATTTCTGACATTAGCATGCTCAAGGCCTCACCCAAGATTAGGAGACTGTTGTGCAATACACAAACGATAATTTCCTGCCCTGGGGACCTTGCAGTCCTCATAAATGGTAGGTGTGAGGGGAAAAAGATCTCCTTTTATACAGCAAGCTGATGACCAAGACAGGGACAGGACCCAATCCATCCTCTCCACCAGCCAGGTCATTCAGTGAGATTTCATGATCTGCTCTCACGTGAGAAGCTCCTTCATGGACTAAAGGTAGGGTCTTATGAAGAATTACGTAGAAGGCCGTTAGCATTAGTCAACACCAGGGACCAAACCCATAAAAAGAACTGAGTGATCCCAAGACTGATATTATCCAAGATAAGGGCTGGGCAAAGGCATTCTGGGGGAGCTTCAAAGAGGAAGGTGAGGCCATTCACCACACAAGAGACTACTCCAGCCACGGGCCTGTGTCCTTCTCAGCCTCACCAGAAAGCGTTATCCTTTCCTCAACCCTGTCCCCCTCTGGCCATACCTGGCTTTGGGAGAGGGAGTAAATCTCTCCAGCAGAAAGGCTGTTACAGAGGTCACCGGACGGACCCATAAATCTCCATTATCAGGCAGCGGCTCCTGTGCCACAGAACGGAAATTATTGCCCTGAGTGCGACTGGGGGAGCCTTTCCTTCCCCCCGCATTGTTCAGGGCCCTCCGGGAGCTGCTTGGGCAATTTGCTGCCTGAATAAACGTTTCCTTTCCCAGCTGCTAAGTACAAGGAATAAGTGTCAGGGGATCTCATAACGCCAGGATTTAGAGCTCCAGCCCCGAGACGGAAGCCAAGAAAACACTTTGCTGGTTTTTCCTGGGGAGCCTCCAGTCTGCCGTGCCTTAATCCCCATTATTAATAACAGTGGCAAATTAAACAGTTAGTGCACTTGAAGCCCAGTGACCTCCATGCTTGATACAGCTTAGCCTGCTGGTGGGCTCTGAGCCCTGGGCTTCTCTTGGCAGGGACCCTGGAGATATGGCTGTCTTCTCATGAGCACCCAGGCATGGGGAGGGGGCTCTTGCCCCCAGCTATGGCCCTGGGGGAAGGAGGCAGGCAGAGATCATGGCCCAGATATTCAGAAACAGGCCGCTATTTTGAGCATTTGCTTTACCTAGGTCTTGGACACCCACCCGTGTCAAACTGCATGGGCTGCAGCTCTTCAGGTGATACTTCCTCATTGTTTTGTAGACCCTCAGATTGCCAAAAGCAGCTAGGATGTCTCAGCTGTGTGGCCAGAAGGTTGGCTTAGAAAGCTCTCCGCGGCAACTTCCTCCCTGAGTTTAATGATGCTGGGAAAATACAGCACCTCTTTTAGAAAGAAATCCAGTCCCTTGCCTTCCACTTCTCCATCCGTACCAAAATGCCCTTTGTTCACTCAAGGGCAGGCACTAAGCCTACGTCATCTTCTCTGAGCCAGTATCCAGTAGTGTCCAAGACACATCCTTTCCCATCACCAAGCATTGAAGGAGGAGAAGATTTTTTCCTCCAGGTGAGTTCTGTTGAGGTCAAGGAGGTCCCTCTGCTCTGACGGGGCTACCGGAATGGTTTTAATGAGGTTGCACTCTGCAGATGTCATCTGCTGACTCAGCACTGGGTGGTGGACACGAGGGACGCACCCATCTGATATCGCCCCGTGAGCGCCGTGATTAGGGAGAGCCACCCATTGCGTGGAGCCTCGGTGTGCCCTGGGAGCAAAGTCTGTTCCTTCCCCATCTCCAGCACCAGCGGTTCCTGTTTATTAACATTCACGAGGATCACCTCCGTTTGCAGCTGAGACAGGAAAATGACAGAAATGTTATTACTACGGAAGCAGAAGAGCGTTTTTGGAAACTTCAGTCAGTGCAAGTCCCTCAAGAGAGAAGCTCAAGTCCAAATCCCATGGAAACTGAAAAGAAACAACCCCACCAAACCCCCAAAGAAGTAGTGAAGAATTTAGCTCAGACAAATACAAATGAAAAAGGAGAGCAAAGGGAGCAGATCTCACGGCTGCTTTGTACTGGGGTTTTAGATGTCTGATTACAAACCAATAGTGAAAACAACGTGGACAGTGGATCTGGTTGTCACAAAAACTCTTAGGAAATAGCAGTGAATATTCAGTAGCAAATTTGATTATTGTCAGAAAATAAGAGACTTACACTTTGCCTGGTTTCAACTTCACATCCTCCGTTTTTTTCTAAAACCAGAGTTATACCATACTTGGCATTTCTTATTATCGTACCCATTTTGAGTGACCTTCTTATTCAAGAGCTCGTCCAACTCTTAACATTTCTGAGGCACTGTTAGGAGTTTTCTCCTTTTTCTTTGATTAAAAACTTTCAGATTTTGCTTTTCTGGTGGAAAAACCTCCAGGAAAGACGATATTTTGTAATTAGTCACTGACACAGCTCAAATCGGTCAAGAGCTTTAACTGTTACCTTTGGACTACCTCTGCTCTGCTAAATTCTCCCTGGATTATGTCAACAACTTTGTACTGAGTTATATTCAAAGAAGAAGGGATTTTCTCACAGGACAAAAATTACTGTGAAAATAATTTGGCTTTTTCTTTGGAAAATGATAATCAAAAACCTCAACAACTTCTAAGAGAAAAAAAAAATAGTGAAATGTTTTCCTTTCTTGAGATTTTTCAAGGAAATGAGTCCTTTCCTGACCAGCTGTTCCAATCCCTTCTCTTTTCAAAGCAAGTTTATTTGATCTAGATTTTGGCTGCGACTCAATGGTGACTTAAAAGGGGAAAGTGAGGCATTATGGTTACAGTATCACTGAATCCACGTGTCCAAAAATCACCTGGAGGGATTCCCATCTTTCCTAAACCACCAGAATTGCTCAGAGGTAATGAGATTTTCCTGAGCTGCTGAGAAGATACTGGATTCCTCCTTTTCTGGCTCCAGAGCCCCTTGGCTCATTTAATGTTTGCTAGTATTTCCCTGTTGCCACACAGTGCAATCTCCTGCCATTTTTAGCCTGGTTTTCTAGGGAGAATTAGGCTCACGTGAATCTTTTCCTCTGTGTCTGTGTTTACTGGCGCCAATTTAATAATTTTTTAATCCTTTGGCTGTTTCATGGTTATGCAGTTTCCCACAAAAATAGTCTGGAGAAAAGAGAAAATAAAGCTGAAGTTTGAACACAACCCATATTAGATGTCAGAGAATCCACATAGGATTGAGACGCAGATCAGCAAGAAGCAGATTTGGTTGGTTTGCTCTTTGGGGAACTATCATCTTCCAGCAGAAAGCTGAGATACTCGTATAACAAGCAGGTGGACAAGCACAAAATATAGCAAGATGCACAATAACATTTTAAGAGTTAATGTTCTGCTGGTCTGTAATGGCTGAAGGTCCTGATGCAAAGCTCTTGACGTTCTCGAGACACCTCCTGTGCGATGCAGTTTGTTGGGAATTTTTTTCAGCAGCCTGGTTTATTCCCAGTCTATGCTAAGTAATGGAGCCCTTTGCTGTCATTGGTCATTTTCTTCTTCTCCCCAATTATTTTACCATCTAGTGTTCCCTTTTTGGTCCCCACATCAGTACGTGTCCATGTGCAGGAAGGAATGGTTTTGTAACAGAAGAAATACATGCCCGGGCTGAACTCAATAGCTGATCCTCTCCAGGTGGGATCACCGTCAGGAACGTACATTTTGAAGGGCCATGCCAGCTGGATGCAGCTACATTTACATCTCAGCAAGGCCTCTAGCTGATGATTATATTTTATTAGGTGAAATTCTTGGCTTCTTGAGGGCAGTGTGTCCAAGGGTGAGCTGACCTATGTCTTTCCAAATGATGATGCAGTCAAGGTGTGTTGCGTTGACCTCTGTGTCGCCTTGCAGATGATGGGGACCTGCTGTAGCCCAAGGGATTGGACTGGCCCAGCCCAGGGCAATTTTCTTCACCCTCACGTCACCACTGTGGCCGGGCCCCAGTGGAGGGTGAAGCAGGAACGTGGTGGGTGAATGCACCCAATCCTGGAGAGTGACATCAAACACTTTTGAATCAAAAGCTGATTTTCTCTGATACCTGTGAATGCCAAATGATGTCTGTTGGCTGACAGCCTGAGCTGGGGTTGTGCCTGTGGATTTTATAGTTCAGGAGATGCTTCTCGTGCAGAGAATAAGGTGAAGGCACATGAACTTCTCTCCCCCTCGGCTCTCTGCTGCCATTCCCCTCTGCAGAGGGGCAGGGGTGGGAGCTGATATGGGCTGGATGAGGAGAAGATCTGCAGGATAGCAGGGCATACAAGCACGGCTTTCCCTGCCCACGTTTGCTTGAGCCCTGCTGAAGGATGCTGGGGCAGCTGTCTGATCTCTGGGCAGCTCTGCTCAGTGGGTCCAGGCTTGTGTTTGCCCGTGGTCCTGATTGCAAACACGGCTGTTCGCCTGCCCCAATCTGTTTGCCCTGGCTATGCCCAATCTTGAAAATTGGATAACGTCAGAGCAGAAGGGAAGGTTTCTATTTCTGTCTCCTTGTATCCGTGTCCCAGCACATCCCTGCTGCCACACAAGTCCTGCAGCCAACACTGAATGGCAGGGAAAGGGGTTCCTCTTCCCAATAATCCCAGGGGCTTCCCTGAGAAAGGAAGAGCTGTTTCTTGCACCCTATAAAATATGAATGTTTGTGATTTCTTGAAATGTTACTTCTGAGCTCAAATACTGAGAACCAGACCAGAAATTAAATGTACGGCCGCCTAATTAACCAAGTCTTTTCCCTTCTCTCCCACCATGGCAGCAGAATTTTTTGATGATTATTCAGAGGGTCGAGAATGTGTCAACTGTGGGGCCATGTCCACCCCGCTCTGGAGGAGAGATGGCACGGGGCACTACCTCTGCAACGCCTGCGGGCTCTACCACAAGATGAATGGCATCAACCGGCCCTTGTTCAAACCTCAGAGGAGGCTGGTAAGTCAAGATCACACAACGCATGTGGGGCAAGGCTGCATGCGAGGATGAGGCAAAAAGACCTTGGCTAGGTGGAAGTACCTGGGGTGTTTCCACTCCTTGGGTCCCCATCTGCCCAAGCTAGGTGGTTTTGGTCCAGATTTCCAAAATAAGCCAGATTGCCTTGTGTTTGGTATGCTCCAACATCCTGTACTGTCCAGACCAGTTCTGCAGATGCCCAGGCCAGGTGGTGGAAGGGGCTGTAGGACACAGAGGCAGTAATGGGGTGTTGGTTTAGCAAAAGCCAGTCTTTGCTTTAGTACCCTTTCCAGCTCCACCACACCACCAGTTCACCTTCTCTTACCCTCAGGGTCCTTAGTCCTCAGTTTCTTCATGGTGACTGGCCACCTTTTCTGGATACCCTGGTCCTTTGGCCAAGCTGAAGCAGAGCTTGTGGGGCAGGTCATAGAATCACAGAATTGTAGAATGGTTTAGGTTGGAAGGGACCTTAAAGATCATCTCACTCCAACCCCCTGCCATGGGCAGGGACACCTTCCACCAGACCAGGTTGCCCAAAGCCCCATCCAACCTGGCCTTGAACACTGCCAGGGAGGGGGCAGCCGCAGCTTCTCTGGGCAACCTGGGCCAGGGCCTCACCACCCTCAGAGTAAAGAATTTCTTCCTTATATCTGATCTGAATCTCCCCTCTCCCAGTTTAAAGTCATTACCCCTTGTCCTACTGCAACATGCCCTTGTAAAAAGTCCCTCTCCGGCTTTCTCGCAGGCCCCTTCAGGTACTGGAAGGCTGCTCTAAGGTCTCCCCTCAGCCTTCTCTTCCTCAGGCTGAGCAGCCCCAGCTCTCCCAGCCTTTCCTCACAGCAGAGGGGTTCCAGCCCTCAGATAATTTCTGTGATCAGGGCATCCCAAAGCCTGTGGGGTGGGGATGGGGTATGCATGAGGAACCTGGGGGAAGGGAACATCTCGGTGTTGGTATCCTGCCTGTCCCTGCCTGTTTTGGTCAGGTGTTCTGGGAAGGTGTCCATAGCCTGTGCCGCAGGCACTTGGGGCCATCATGACCCCAGGCAGCAAAAAGCCAGCAAGCCATCTCTCAGGGCCGTATTTCCCCACTCCTTGTCTTCTCCATCTGCAACCTGCCCTGCCCTTTGCGTCGCCCAGACCTGTCCGTGCTCAAACCCAGCTGGTCCCCTGCAAGTGTCCAAAGTGACACCGGCAGCTTGAGCGCTGCCACCAGCCAAAGCCA
>Ga0065711_1048660_pt1 | contig 11690 bp, 7 predicted proteins | sample Hoacrofraction12_FD_59098 | JGI IMG/M metagenome (GOLD analysis project Ga0065711, IMG submission 59098) | Hoatzin crop microbial communities from Cojedes, Venezuela - Epithelial fraction 12 v2 (version 2) | ecosystem: Host-associated > Birds > Digestive system > Esophagus > Crop | place... | reverse complement strand
TCCCCAGTTCAAGAAAGATGAGGAGCTACTGGAGAGAGTCCAGCGGAGGGCTACGAGGATGATGAGGGGACTGGAGCATCTCTCCTATGAGGAGAGGCTGAGGGAGCTGGGCTTGTTCAGCCTGGAGAAGGCTGAGAGGGGACCTAATAAATGTTTATAAATATCTTAAGGGTGGGTGTCAAAAGGACAGGGCCAGACTCTTTTCAGTGGTGCCCAGCGACAGGACAAGGGGCAATGGGCACAAACTGAAGCATAGGAAGTTCCATCTGAACATGAGGAAGAATTTCTTTACTCTGAGGGTGAATGAGCACTGGAACAGGCTGCCTGGAGGTGTAGTGGAGTCTTCTTCTCTAGAGATATTCAAAACCTGCCAGGACGAGGTCCTGTGCAGCCTGCTGTAGGTGACCCTGCTTTGGCATGGGGGTTGGACTAGATGACCCACAGAGGTCCCTTCCATCCCCTAACATTCTGTGTGATTCTGTGTGCGTGAAACATCAAGTGGCTGCAAAAATGAGACCCTGTACTCCAGAGATATGTTTAGGACATGTGTCTTTTCAGAGATAAGTCATGCTGTTCATGGATGTTTCCAGGAATGAGCAATTTTTGATAGTGTGAAAATCTCTGTTGCAGAGGTATTGTGTTTTTTTAACATGTGTATTTTAACAAGTGCCTGTTGAACGAAGTGGTTTGTGACCTTCCAAAAAGAGTTCACTTTGAAAGTTACTGTCCTGAAGTACAGCCTGTCTCACAGCGTGGCAAACTTGTTAGCCAGTGTGAAAAAAAGAGGTCTTTCAGTGCTCTGTGAATGGTGGATATAACACCGTGACATTGTTCCTAGACAGACACGGCAGAATTTGTCGTTGCTGCCAATTGAATCTTGAGTTTCTCCATAGAAAATTTGAGACAATGCAATGTTATTTGAATAATTAATGCAACTGAATGCATATTACAACAGTATTTCTACTATTTCTTGATTATTTGTATGGTAGCATCCATATACTAGAACTTTACTGTGGTAGATACTGTACAAACGTGAGAAAAATTCCATTGCTTTCATATACTTGTTTTTTTTTTTTCTGTCTGAACATGAAAACAGATTGCTTAGAGAGCAACTGGACTCTGCCTCCCTGGAAACTCAGCTGGACAAAGCCCTGTGCAACCTGCTCCTGCGTTGAGGTCTTGAGCAGTGGGTCCAAAGGTCTCTTCCAGCAGAAATACTGTATGATGCTACTCTGAGTTATAGAGATGAGATGTGTAGGAAAAAAAGAAGAATTATGGTCTGAACTTGTTTTTCTATATACCCAGTGATACTTATCACATTCCTTGACTCCTCTCACAAACTCAGTTCCAGTCAGGCTGACTAACTTTTACAGAATAAACTTCTGAATGTGCAGAAAATTGAGCAAGCCAGGACCCCAAAATTCCTCTGAACCACCTCTCAACTGCAGGTGGAACTTTTTCCTATTTGTGGTTTAAACACACCAGTAAATTCCTTGTTTTGCAATGTTTAGGGATTTTTTTGCTGTGACGCTTGTTGGTCACATGAATTTCCAGCAAAATAAAACCAAGGTGAAGAGAAATGTCCCCCTCACCTCAGGTATGAAGAGGTTCTCTGGCTGTGCGGCTGTGCCGTGTCCCACAGATGCTTTCTGTGTGCGTTTGCAATAGCTGGGAGGACCTGCTTTACTTGTATCCCCTTCATAAGACCGGGGAGGCAAGACCACAGAATCAGCAGACAATTAGGAATGCTCTTGGATTTGAAATTCTTGTATCTCCCAGATACGATACTAATAGTATTAGTTCTGCTTCCGTATCTGGCGGTATCTGGTGCCGAATGTAGCCAGGAAAATACTGTACAATGCATGGAAAAGTTTGAACTCTGAATATCTTTAGGGTCATCTGACTAGTTTCGTGTTAGTGCCAGAAATCCATTTTTCTGGACTGTTGAGGAAGAAACAGAAAGTAGGAATGTTGTGTGAGAAAAGTCATGAAAACCCTTCCACCACTTCTCAAAATAACTATTTTGTTTTAGATTGCCAAAACACTGTTTTGCCATTATTTTCCTCCATTGCTTTGTGGAATAGAAAAGCAACTTTTTAATGCCAACTACTGTTTTCATTGACTCTTTTGCAAGTTCAGAAAAACTCTACAGATCTGTTCTTTCTAGTAATTCTAGCTCTGCTGCATTAGAGAGTGGGTCTAGGTCAAACAGTTGCAATAGAAGATGTAGAAGCTCATACCCATTCACCATTACCAATGGGAGACTCCAGAGCTCCCTTATGTGTTTCCCTACCTCCAGTAGATATACAAATGTGAAGTATGATGTTAAGTCTCCTCAAGGTCACTGGAAGCCATGGCCTTCACACCATTACCAGTTCAGTTCTATGATAGTGCACCTAATGCCTGTTTTACACCAGAGGAGAATCCATATTATCTCTGAGTTAGGACATAGTTAAAGTTGCAAATATGAGACTTTTTTTAGTGCTGTCTTTCTGCTGTTTCTCAAAAAATTCCTCTTCACCACTTGTTTCATGCTGGCAGTGACTATATTTAGTACCTTTTGTTCCACATGGAAGGGAATTTATGGTTCCCAGAGCTCTACAACAGATGGTCAAAGTTTGCCAAAATGCTGGCAAATGCATTAGTTAGACTGGAATCAAAGTTGTCTGCAAACACTACTTCTATGCTATTATTTGTTACAGTCGTGAGGTTTTTTATGCTTTGATGCATTAGGGAAAAAAGCAAAACTGCAAAGCATAATGAAAAATGCTTAAAAAATGCACAGATGCCATTTTAATCTTCAGTAAGTTTCCCTATTGTATATCCAAACAAAACTAAAAGAGTTTACAGGAAATGCTCCTTGCTGTGGCTTAGCTATTGAAATTAATGGGACTGTAATACCATTCAGCTGCTTGAAAATGGAATTTATCTTATCATACTTTCTGGGTGTAAAGGAATGTATTAGGCAGAATATGTCTTGCAAAAGGATTCCATTGTAGTGAATGCGGTATTCATTATTTTTCCTAGACAAGTTTATTTTAGAAAAAGAAAATGAATACAAATGGGTTATTGAAAGTCATTCATGAATTCACTCAATATTTTGAAAGGATAAGAAAAATATGTCATGGCCATTGCCAGATAAAATGGATATCTTTAATATTACAGAAAGATGGTTATACAATACAGGCTGATCTCTTTCCTGACCCTTACTACAATTTGCCAAGTTGCTGAGGATCCGCATTGTGGTTTTGTAACTCATGTCAACTGCAGAGTGCAGCTCCTTTCTTCAGGAGTGCACTAATAAAAGACCCATCTGCATTTCAGGTTCTGGTCGGCACAACACAGCTTTCATTTTCACACACTTGCCTTTTATACAGGCAGGAAAGGAAGGAAGGGGATGGGAGTTGTGCCTGTCACGTCAGTTTGTACTTTGGCAGCTGAGGAGGGAGAATATCTCATGGGCTGGAGGACAGCAGGTAGCTATTTGCTTCCTGCGAGATGATGGGATGTAGACCCCTTCCTATGCCTTCTGCTTTGTGCAGCTCTTACAGTTTAAAATGCATCCTGCCCCACATGTAGTACAGCATAAGGCTGCAAAAACGGGTGAGGGGAGGGGTGGAATAAGAGAAGTGAGAAAAACGCAAGATAGTCAGAAAGTAGCAAAAGCCAATTTTCTGTAGGCGATTCATCCGATTAACATTTTCACCTGACTCTGTGGAAGTATATGAGGACTTGGGTCCCAGTCATGTAATACAAAGAATGTAAAGACAGTCCCTGATTGTTAAAGCTTCTTGCTATAGGGCCTGCTTTGTGGCATTGGGGGTGAAAATCTATGCTTCGGCATAAACTTCACTAGCAATTCCCAGCTCTGTGCAGCCTTGAGAGGTGCAACGGCAGAACTGCATAAATCAACTAATTTGCTGGTTCAGGGACAAAAAGGTGAAGAAGAATCACTAGTTTATATCATCAGAAAAAAACCCCACCTTTTATTCTTTTGTCACTGAACCGAATGTGTCAGGTGTAACAAAATCTAAGGAATGAGGCCATCAATTTTCAGCATCAGTGAAGGGGACATGTGCCTTTGTAATGCTCCAGCGGCTAAGTCTAATGAAAAAAACCCCCAAAACACCTTCAAAGCCCTTCAGCATTCAAAAGCATGTGCCTCACCCTACCCCTCCCAGAAGAACAGCTCCAGCACAATGCTATTGTGTATATCAGGTGGGCTGCTTTCATCTTGTAAGAGGTGTCCCATAGGATATAACAGGCACCCAGAGCTGCTGAAGCAAGATTTGCAACTCATATATCCTTTCTTTTGGAAATGTATCTTATTTACCGGGTCGTAGGTGTTGCGTTATAAGGGATGGAGTAATTTGGCAGAAAGCAAACCCCCTTGCTTTCTAACTCTCCTCACTGAAGTGAGAGGCTAGGTGCGGCTAGGTTTAAAATCTGAGTCATATCCAATTTGCCACTACCAGTCCAGTCACTTTTAATATGTATATTAAACTACCACGATTCTGGATACACTAATAGTGGTCTGCACCTTCAGTCCAGTCGTGCTCATGAACGAGCACGGTGGCGCTTAGGGTTAGGTCGTGTTCAGTGAGAAACTGTGACAACTGGCTACTTAAACAGTGCAGTTTTATTTGTGCAACAGTTATATGGGTTTTTTGAATTGCCGGTGACAGTGACTGTCTGCAAGAAAGCACATGAAAATATGATGCTATTAAGTATAAAACACATGAAAAGGTTATAAATAATACAGCCTGGCTATAAATGTTAGGGAGTAACTCTCTAGAGAGATTTCAAAGATTCCCGAGAAAAGCGCTTAGTCTCTCACCCAAGATGTCCCAAGGGGGGTAGAAGCAAGGCTCAGCCCCATCGGCTGATCCCGGTAGTCAGAGGCAGTCTGAGGTGGAGTTTCCCTTGACTTGCTCACAGTGTTATCTTCTTCTCCGAAAATCCCCTATTTCCCTGGATATTTTTATATCCTTTCTATCTTTAAGGTGGAGTTTGAGTGACTGTAGTCATACATACCTTTTATCATGTTTGGTGTAAAATTTTCGTGCTTCATGTTTAAAGGTATTGTTTACAAAAAATCGAGGACGCAGTCTCATAGAGGAGTGGTTGGACCTCGGAGGCAGGTAGCCTTCGGGATGGAGGTGTGTTTTGGTATTAAAATGATATTAAAATGAGCTAAGTTCATGAAAAGATAGCACTTTGGCAAGGTTTCGAAAACCTGTTGGTTCAGGGGACCAGATGAACTGCTTATCAGTTCTAGAGGACCACCTCTTCCTGCTTTATCATCATGGAGCACGGCCACGGAATCTCCACTCCGCTCCATCCTCTATTGTATGTTGCAGGGAGTTGCTGTGTTAGTGGATTCCTCGCATGCCTGCTGCAGTTGTGTCCCATCCTCAGGGCTCCTTTTGATTTTATGCTTTTCCTCAACGGGTGAACAATGCTATGTTTTTCATATAAACTTTAATTTTCAGATGTAAAACCTTAATTTTGCTAATAATTCCACAGTAGGGAGAGGTGATAGATAGATGTGGAAGATGAGCACCTATACCGTAGTTACTGCTTTGACAAATGGAAATCTGCTTTATCAAAGTGGAATAGTTTCAACAAAGTAAGATATCTCAATGTTGGTCTCATCCTTTCTCCTAAAAATTCAATGAAAAGCTGTTTAGAACCTGCTCAGTATTTTTGGTTAAAATGCTTCTTAGATACTGGCCTCTTAGCTTATATTCCTTTAACCATACCACTTTCCAATGCAGCTATTAATAAAGCATTCTTAAGATATCCAAACAACTCTATTTGTGGGCCCCTCATGTTTGACAGAGGTCTTCTTTTCAATTACACACTTCCTGTGTATTTTGACTTCATTTTGAGTGATGGTACATAGTAGAAGTTTGAAGTGGTGTGTTTGAAATGTTATAACAGTAGGAACAGGCGAAAATGAGCTTCTTGTGAATCATGTACCGTTATGAGACATCAGCTCCCCTGAACTCCACTGTGACTTGCATAGAATCATAGACACATCATGTCATCCAAAGCCCCCTGCCATGGGCAGGTACATCTTCCACTAGACCAGGTTGCTCAAAGCCCTGTCAAACCTGGCCCTGAACACTTCCAGCAAGGGGGCATCCACAACTTCTCTGGGCAACCTGTGCCAGTGTTTCACCACCACCATCATAAATAATTCCTTCCTTATATCCAACCTAAATCTATCCTCTTTCAGTTTAAAACCATTACCACTTGTCCTGTCACTACAAGCCCTTGTGAAATGTTTTTCTCCATCTTTCTTATAAACCTCCTTCATATATTGAAAGGCTGCAGTAAGATCCTGCCCATTGCTTTGCTACTCTAGACTGAACAACCCCAGCTCTCTCAGTTTTTCTTCATAGGAGAAGTGCGCCATCCCTCTGACCATTTCTGTGTTCCTCCTCTGGACCTGCTCTAACAGGTCCATGTCTGGTGGGACTGCATGCTACTAATTTCAGGAGTTGCTCTGATTCTTCCTTCTCTCCATCGTCCTTTGAAAACAACTGTCTCCAGGCCTACTACGATCTCCCCCAAACCTTTCCTCCTTTGCAAAATAGAGAGCTCAGCACACCCAGCTTAGTGCTGCTTTCAGAGCTCTGCAGCTACAGGCTTCCAGGGGCAGTGGGCTGCCAAGGGGCTCGCAGCCCCCACTGGCACTCGCTGTCATGTTGCACGCCCTCCTGGCCTTGGGACGTGGTGGTAGCTGCACGGCAGTTCAGTCCCATACCTTCTTTCCCCCTAGGAATGTGGGGACTGAATCTGCCCTGCCACTGCTGAAATGATGGCATTTAAGAGGACCAATGGCTCAGCAGGGGTACCAGGATTTCCCCTATAAAGATGCTCTCCTATTCAACCTATTCTCTTAAATGTTAGAGAAAAACTCTACAGCAATTTCTATGCAGACTGAGACATGGGAATGACATTTGATCTGTTTGTGCATGAACAGAATGAAAGTCAGGACACGAACCATGTAGGTGATAGGGCCAAAGAGATGATTCTCGTAATTTTATCCAATTAACAGCAACCATGCTTCTGAGCTACAGCTCAACTTGCAGAAAACCAAACTAGACTAGATTTCACAATTGCCATTGATGAAGAACTCAGCACAAACAGGTTTTCAATGGATAAAAATTCCATTATTTATCAGGTGAACTTGTTGAGATTCAGCTTCACCAATAAACCTTCTCTTTGCAAGATTCGCTCTGCTGCCTTGCTGTTGTCTGTGCAGATACTTTGACTGTGATCCAGCCACCTTATAACCACTCCTTTCAGCTATGGAGTTTGAGATGCTTGAGCTTTTCACTCAATTTTCTTGTCTTCTCATCCATTTTAATTTTCTCAAAATTTTTGCAGTTAGGTAGCTTCCTTCTTGGACTGCACACACCAGTCCAGAGCTGGCTATTCCAGGAGCAGTTGTGGCAACGCCAAATACAGCCGAGAGCTCCCACCAGCTGGGAAGTTTTCTGGACACTGTGCTGGAGTTCAGACCACTGGGCTTTTACCTCCTTAGGCGTCCTCAGGTCTCATGATGCTGTAGCATGACCTGTCATTATCACCTGCAGCAGCTGTCACCTGTTAGCTGGGCACAGTTATTCAGGTTGTTGTTTTTTTCTGTGAAGTATACCTCACCAGTTCAGCCCACTGGTAAGTGTCAGGCCCTCAGCAATTTATGCACAGTGTTTCCCCAAATTTCTCTATTGTAAGCAAGCTGGAATGACTGAATACCCCTGAATAAGGGTAGCAGATAGTCAGCATAGGTTTTGCACAGGATTCTTAAACAAACTACTTAAATGTTGGGGGCAACACACTAGTCAAAACAAAGATTTCCCCTCTTTGCCTTCATTTGCCTTTCTCAGCACAGTGATCTGCTGGCTTTTCAAAATTGGAAGAAAAAGAGAAACCAAGTCACATTTGGAGGTAGTGCAACAACCCTTATAGCTAGAGGAGACGCAGCGACTATTATATAGCTTGTGCTTAGTGAATATTTGACTCAGCCTTACATTTCATCAAGCAAAGAAGGGAAACATGATCTAGATGAAATGTCTGTGAAGTGAGTGCAAAAGTATTCAGAAAGTTTTGTTCACAATATCATTATTTGTTCCCTGCCAAAAGAGAAGAAGGTATTGACTGCCGTTCTGCAGAGGGTCTGCCCAGCAACTGACACTAATCAATGGGATAGTTGAGTGGAGACCACATTTTTCATTTTGCAGATGATCTTGGGACTGCAAGGCTACCAGTGAACTGGCTCAGGCTTCAAAGCGATCCTGATAAATGCGTGAAAACCATTTGACCTTTCCCACCTCTGCCAATTCAGTTGAACAGAGGCAGGCGCATCTGACTGGGAAAAGCTGCAGGAAGGGACAAGACTTATTTGGCAGCAGCTCTGCAGAAAGCGAACTGAGAGTCACAGGGGATCAGAAGAACATCATGAATCAGCATTGTGCAAAAAAGGCAAACATCATATGGAGATGTATAAATAGGAGTCTTAAATACAGGCCAGTTAAAATAGTCCCCCAGCTCCATTTGGCACTTTAGAGGACTTCACTGGCATAAAGCAGTTCCTGATTTTGTAACTAAAAAAAAAGAATCAAAGATTTTTATCTTTTTTTACCAAGAGAGAAGAAAACTGAAAGGATAATACAAAATCAATGGAATGAAGCAGAATCAAAGGAGTTCAATGTATTAGCTCTTGACGCACGTCCTAATGACAAGGATAGTGAGCACCGGTAGGTAGTGCTGGCTGGGAGACTGTGGAGTCTCTGCTATTGGATATTTTTAAGAACAGGTTAGCCGAACTGATGTTAGGAATCTAACTTGTAGAAGAGGTGATCCTACCTTTTGGTCAATGGATAGATTTCAGGGAAGACACATGCTTTCAAGAGCCTTCCCAGGTCTACCTCAGCCTTTCTCTGATTTGGCATTGGATGAATGACATGATACTGAGAATGGAGACATGTGGCTAGGAAACCGCAGCCGGAGACCCGGGTTGTTGATGGGAGAACAGGAACAGTCTCAGCACCTCTGTACTGGCCAGAAGGTGACAAGGAGATGTGGAAAACACAAAAATGATTGCGCATCTATGCCACATGTGGCCCATTTTCTTATAAATAAGAAAAATAGTAATATGCCAGCTTGAAAATAAATTGCATGACTTATATTGTCTTTTCTACTGCATAAGTAGTGCTGTAAAAGATGGACACATGCTAATACTGAGCCATTTTCTTCTGGGGCTTGACCTTAAATAGCTTTAGAAGAACTCATACAACAACAGATTTGCAAGATAAAAATTCAGCAGCTCTCCAAATGCTACTTGCATTTCACAGTGTGCAGAAAACAGTCTAACTCTTCCAAAACCTCAGTGTTTTGATATGCAGATTCACTTTCGTGCAAGGCCAGCAAGAAAATCACAAGCTCTTTTTATCCAGCCTGAGCGAAAGAAAAATGTATTTGACAGCTGGCCTTAAATACATTCTCCTTAATGATTCCAAGAAAATTTAATTCATCTAAAGCTGTTGATTATTTCTTCAAATACAGATGGAGAGCAATACCTTGAAAATCTACCCCTTACAAGTATAAAAAATGAATGCATGGGGGGAAGGTCTTTCTTTTACAAGGTTTTCAAACAGCTCTTTTCAAGGGATATAATACCTATTTTGTAGTACACGATATTATCTCTACAGTTCATGAAATGTAAGAGAGAAGCTTTATATATTCTTATAAAGGTGTTATGTACTACACAGACAGAGTCTAGACTTTGAGGAGTCACCATGGATCCAAGCTAAACAATCTCTTCCTTTGCATACAGTCCTAATAATTATCAGAGGCAAGAGGCTAGTCAACAGAGCAGATAAAATATCTTCTAAAATATATTTTAGTAGAATTTGAAAGAATGGCAACAGCCATGGATTGCAAGGCACATTTCTAGAAAGTACCAGAATACTTCATCAAATAATTCACCGTATTTGGGTCTACTTAATCATTATTTTCTCTCTGTAGGTCTAGTTCCAGCATACAAGAATCTTTTATTGTTGTTATCAATAGTATGGATTGTAGAGTTAACCAGACTAAAAGTTTAAGAATTCATCTAAATTCTTACAACTGTATCAGAGCTTTCCACATAGTTATGTGGAAGCAAAACCGAGCTCTTTATCACAACTCAACTCAAATCTGCCTCTACTTTTAAAAAATTACAGTAGATTTGATGAAATGTTATACATGTTTCTGTGTTTATATGTACCTTTAAGAGAGAGGACAGTAATAAGAATTTTACTGAACACCCATATGTACACATTCAGTGTGCTATAAAATATCTGATTAAATCTAAGCAAAGGAGAACATTAGAATTAAAAACCACTTCTTTCACTTCTTTTGAGACTGGCATAATTTTATTAAAATGAATGCAGTAGAAATGTACAATTTGCAGGAACTAATTTATCTTCTCTTTTTTATTTCTTGCAAAATCATAGGAGGCTTTTAAAAGTCATTTCCTCTGCAGAAAATAGGAAATAAAATACAGTAACTTTTATTGCATCTGGAGAATATAGTTTCCCCGACTGTGTCGTTCGGTGGTAGTTACATGACTCTTCTAGACATGCTGACATAAAAAAACCCAACAATTTTTGAAGGATGAAAAAAGAAATTTTGGGAATATATTTCTCAGGATGTCCACATCGAAGACTGCAGTACAAAAAAACTAATCTTTTTTTGAGCCATCATTTCTAATATCATGCAAGTAAAACCTATTAGCAAATGAAAGAAGCAAGTTAAATATATTCTTACAAGGCAGGGCATACTGTGCATGCAAATGAGATCATATATAAGCCCAACTCTTCCCATTCACTGAAATATTACTTTGGAGCTCTTTCAGAATATAAAGTACAGAGAAGCATATATAGCATTCAGATGTCCTCTAAACAGATGAAATCTTATTTTCCTTTGAAAACAGGGGTTTTAATCAGCAGTGATTAATCTCCAGAAGGAAATGAAATTGATATCCACATTCCACTAATTAAAACGGTTCATATATGCTTACACAACTGTTGCAGTCTTTGTTCAGTCTTTGTTCAGTAGAGGGCCAGAAGTGTCTCAAAGGAAGCTGCTGCTGGACGTATCTCTCTGGTAGACGCATCCACTCCTCAGTGCTCCTCTGGGCTAGAGAAGAAGAGGCTCCCATGACTGAGCAGAAGTTTGGAGGCCACCTACACAGCAACAGTGGGTCAGCTGAGGTTGAGGTTCAGTTTCAGTTCATCCCTTCTAGGAAGTCATAGAATCATAGGTTGGAAAAAACCTCTAAGATCATCAAGTCCAACCGTCAACCCAGCACCACCATGCCTGCTAAACCATGTCTCAAAGTGCCACATCTACACGTTTTTTGAACTCCTCCAGGGATGGTGAGGACCACCCTGGGCCACTTCCCTGGGCAGCCGGTTCCAATGCCTGACCACTCTTGCAGTAAAGAAATATTTCCTAATATCCAATCTAAACCTCCCCTGAAGCAACTTCAGGCCATTGCCTTTCATCCTATCACTAGTTACTTGGGAGAAGAGACCAACACCTTCCTCACTACAACCTCCTTTCAGGTAGTTGTAGGGAGCAGTAAGGTCCCCCCTCAGCCTCCTCTTCTCCAGACTAAACAGCCCCGGCTC
>Ga0065711_1048659_pt1 | contig 11690 bp, 3 predicted proteins | sample Hoacrofraction12_FD_59098 | JGI IMG/M metagenome (GOLD analysis project Ga0065711, IMG submission 59098) | Hoatzin crop microbial communities from Cojedes, Venezuela - Epithelial fraction 12 v2 (version 2) | ecosystem: Host-associated > Birds > Digestive system > Esophagus > Crop | place... | reverse complement strand
TGCCATTCAGCGTGACCTGGATAGGCTGGAAAGCTGGGCAGAGAGGAACCTGATGAAGTTCAACAAGGGCAAGTGCAGGGTCCTGCACCTGGGGAGGAACAACCTCATGCACCAGTACAGGCTTGGGGTGGACTTGATGGAGAGCAGCTCTGTGGAGAGGGACCTGACATTGCTGGGGGGTGACAGGTTGACCATGAGCCAGCAGTGGGCCCTGGTTGCCAAAAAGGCCAATGGGATCCTGGGGTGCATCAAGAAGAGTGTGGCCAGCAGGTCGAGGGAGGTTCTCCTCCCCCTCTACACTGTCCTAGTGAGGCCCCATCTTGGAGTACTCTGTCCGGTTCTGTTCTCCCCACTTCAAGAAAGATGAAGAGCTACTGGAGAGAGTCCAGCGGAGGGCTACAAAGATGACGAGAGGTCTGGAGCATCTGTCCTATAAGGAAAGGCTGAGGGAGCTGGACTTGTTTAGCCTGAAGAAGAGAAGGCTGAAAGGGGACTTAATAAATGCCTAAAAATATCTGAAGGGTGGATGTCAAGAAGATGGGGCCAGACTCTTTTCAGTGGTGCCCAGCGGCAGGACAAGGGGCAGCAGGCATGAACTTAAGCATAGGAAGTTCGTCCGAACATGAGGAAGAACTTCTTTACTTTGAGGGTGTCCAATTATTGGATCAGGTTGCCCAGAGGGGTGGTGGATTCTCCTTCGCTGGAGATATTCAAGACCCGCCTGGACAAGGTCCTGTGCAGCCTGCTGTAGGTGACCCTGCTTTGGCAGGAGGTTTGGACTAGATGATCCCCAGAGGTGCCTTCCTACCCCCATCATTCTGTGATTCTGTGATTCTTTGATTCTGTGATTCTGTGATTCTGTGATTCTGTGATTCTGTGATTTAAATCATGGTTTTAAAAGAGTACTTTATATATAATAATCCTGCATCATTTTACTGGGTGTGTTTGGAGCAGTTGGCATAAATGTGACTCGAAGTTCCCACTTGCAGTCTCTGTGGGACTGTTCATGGAGACAGTTCATGGAGACTGCAAGAGCGTTATTGCAAAGTCAGTGTTACGGTCCGGGAAGACCTGAGCCGTAGAGATTCGTTGCTATTCCCAGAGTGAGATTAAGACACAAATGAGGTCAAATGCTACCAATCAAACAGGTTTATTGATCACTTATTCAAACAAAGGCATGAGGAAACGGTGACAGGAAAGAGAGGAAAAGACAGGAAAGAAATAAACCTAGCAAGCAGTTGAGATAAAGTCACAAGAGACAGTCACCACCATGGATGCAGCAGCATCCCATTAGTGTGTAGTTCCCATGTGTGTCGGTGGTGGGGGTCCCCTCGTTGTTTGGTCACACAGCCTTTTATAAGGTGATCAAGGATATAGTTCTCTAGGCAATGGCACGTACCCCACGTTTCCCCAGTCCTGTGCATAGGTTTTCTCTCAGTCCTGGCTCTGGCAGGTCAGTGAGGGAGTCAGTGTCCAGACACATTTTCAATAACGATGTACCCATCCTCTAACTCCTTTCGAGCCTTGTTTTGGGTAGTTTTTTATTCCTTGTCTGGTTAGTATTTTGCTGGCCCACCAGGAGATCCTGCTGTGAGCTGGGCTGCAAACAAGCTTTGAAGTAATTGTCTTAAGATATGGTCTCCAACAGTCAGTGAAATTAAAAGCTTAAAAGCTGAATCCCATTCTGATATTACCATTTTCATACTAATATACCACTATTGATTTTAGTGGCTGAAAATCAAATTTGAATCTCACTTATTTTGTCTGTGCTAGCTTTAACTTGACACACACTCAGAAGTATGTTCTCCTTTACCCTGGAGGGGTAAAAAACCTTGTGGTGAGAGGAAGGGAAGAAAAAAATCCTATATCACTGAGACATATTTATCCGTTGTCCTCAGAGAGACTAAGCAAAAATGGTCATCACAAGCTGAGGATTCGTATATTAAAGCTAGCAAAAAGTTCATTTTAAAAGCTAACCTGAAAAAAAGGGAAAACACTTCTGTTCAAATACTGAGTGGATTAGCTGTGGACATAAAAGCAATAGCTGCAACGAGTTGTTTTCTGGCCAGGGATTTAAAATTTTAGTACACAATTAGACTGTGGTGGTTTCTAGATCTCATTTGCACCTTCACTTCAGGAGAAGGAGGACTAGCAGGAAAACAGACCTAGGAGTGTTATCCGCAGTGTTAATAAACATAGGTTGCCCCAAGGAGAAAGAAAGGGAAATTAGAAATATAGCATACATTAGAGCTGGTATATACTGCTGACTGAGAATTAGCCACTGACAGGCAGCTACTCCAGGGGAACAGTCAGTGACTCCACTAAGCTTTTCTAGCAGGTGTCATTGTAAGATAGTGGCATCAAATAAGCTGGATCAGGTTGGAGGAAAAGCTGCATAATGGAAGGGAAGTATTTGTGTGTACGTGCATGTCCATGTGTATGTAGTATCTTTGTGCTAGCTGGTTTGATAACCAGCCTTTCTTTCTATGTAATGTCTTCTTCCGATCAGGAAACAACTTGAGGCACATTTCCAAGACCTATGTTTTTTTTTAATCCATACTGGAAGATGAAGAATCAAACAAAAAAAAATGCCTGTTCACAGACACCTTGTATGTTAGATAGAAATATTTTAATGACACAGAGTAGACTGTGGGAACACAGTGAGCATTTGGGTGCTAAATGTGTAGTTGTGCATGAGTGCCTCCTTGTTCTTTCAGCCCAGCCTCAATATTTCACCACTGCAGAGTGTAAACTAAAGGCAAACTAGCATGGTACTGTTTCAGCAGCAACCATGCCTACTGTATATGGCTTCAAGGGACAGATTTGTTCTAATTTTAGGCTCCACTCCTCATTTTCTAATTTTCTACCATTGCAATATAATTTTATTGTGTAGGTTTTATACTTCTCATTCCTCCATCACCTTGCCCTTTAGACACTATTTCAATTTGTGTTCTGCCTGACTGGATCCACAGTATCAGACGCCTCCTTGTCAGACAGTCAGTAGAGACTATAGTTTTATTGCCCATAACAAATAAAAGTTATCTTCTGTCTTTAAAGCCTGTCTGTGACTAGGAGAGTCTACAAGTTCGACAGCACACTGTTGATGGAAGGTTATAATACAATGAGCAGATGAGACAATTAGACTGTAACCATTTATTTAAAGGATTTAGGGTCTCTTTACAGCCTCTGTGAGCCATTATTAGTGTTCTATTACTTCACTTTCTGATGGAAGGACACAGAAGACAAAAGACAGTTTTTCAGGTTTTCTTGGTGGAAAGTCTGATAGGAAAATCCACACAAATGTATGAACTACCTGTGCTATGCTTGTGAAGCAACCTCTTGCTTGGAAAATATTCTCTAAGGAAAATAGGCCTTTCTTGTCTGTTTTGTTTTCTCAGTAGTATACAGTTTTATAATCCAGAAATCTGTGTTGCAATCGTTCCCTTAGAAATTGTACTCATAGTTCTCCTTTCAGATTTGCTAATACGTCACATGTATATCATTAATTAGAAGTCATTTTATTATCTTGATTTTGTGTCAATTAAGGGAGAAAAAATTATATTCTTAATCCTGGGAAAAAGGGTGGAGTTCAAGAGAGAAGGAGGGGTGGGGTGAGAGGCCTAAAATGAAGACCAAAAAGAAACAGACTTTTCAAAGGGCAGAATATCAAGAACACATTTTTTTATTACAAGCATCTAAATCTTGACCATAGCTGCTCCCAACATCTGAAAGAACTGGAGGGCTCTAGTCAAAGGTGGCAGATATGCAGGTCAGGGACAAAGGTGTTTTGAGTCAGTGCTGCACTCTATTTCCACCAGCATGTTTCAGAATATACGGACAGCAAATTGTTCAGGTAGCCAGCTGTTTATTGACACAGTACAGAGAATTCACTTTCATTTTATGCCTCCTAGAAGGATATTTCTAAATAAAACAACATTGCATGGGATACATGGGATTCTTTGGCTCACAGACTGCTCCAAGGAAATTGTATGTTCGAGGACTTTGAGATGCTCAGAGTCTTAAAGAAGGCAACTTCACAAGCTACAGTACCATTTAATGTTATTTTTCCCTTTAATTTATAGGCACCAGAAACTCCAGAGTTCAAAGCTTGTTCAAGCTTTTCAGCTTGAAATGTTAAGAGCTTTACAAAGCAAACATGTTTTCATCCTCAAAGAATGACATTTGAAAAAAGTGTCTTAAAGGCTAATAGTACATTTAGATTTTTACTTATATTTCTACGCCAAATAGCATAGCATCCTTTTTTGTAGCACAGTGACAGAATGTCAGTGCTTTAATTTATTTATTTTTGGCTAAGAAGAAATGAAGATAAGAATTTTACAGTAAAATATGCAATCATAGGATGACTGAAAATGTGACTTTGAGAGAGAGAAAGGAAACCTATAATTGCCTATTATCTTACAGTGAAAATTGTTATTTGCTGCTACTTCTAGTTACTAGAAGTAAACCTATTCATCTCTTTCAAATAGCTGTGTTAAAGCATTGCACTGTAATATCTCCGTAATTAGTATAATGTAAATTAGAAGAGAGACAATTAGGATACTGTAAAGAGTATGATGGACCAAAAAATACTCATTTTAGGGTATGGCAAAAAATTTTGCCTGGTTTGCATTGGTCATTTACTGGTCCAGAGGTGGATGGCACTGTTGAAAGGAAGAAAGAGGATAAAAAGTCATATTTTACTATTAATTACTAAGAGTTAATAAGTCACCAAGAAAGTAAAATAAAACTAGATCAAAATTAAAGGGGTAAAGCAGCCTATTAACATCATTAGTTGATTCAAAATATCCTTCAAGCTTAGAATGTTTTGACGAAAATCCTGTTTCCAGTACCCAAATGAAACATCACATTGTGGGAATCATGATCCATTTGAAAGAGCTGTTCTCACCTGCTAAAAGGAGAAACTGACTGAAAAAAAATGAGTCTGTTCTCTAAATTGGTGAAATATCTGAGCTAAAATGAAAGGGTGATCTTAAGGGACCACCATCACTGTTCATTATTTACCAGGTAGATGAGAACTGAGACAAACTCCAATGTATTTTCAACACCTCCTTAGGCAGACATCCCTGCAGACACCTTCAACCCTTTTAGAAAAGACCTTGCTCAGCAAACTACATAAACAAATTTTGTCCTCGATTGGCACTCAGAGTGAGCTCTAGTAAGTCTACTGATTTCAGCATGAGGATGAGAGATGGTAATAAAGGTGTGTCAAAATGCAGCAGTAAGATGCTACTTGGCAGATCCACTCATAATTTATATATTTGACCTTAAAGTAAGTCTCTAAAAAGATTGTCATAAATTCCCCTCAGATCATGACCTGTTTCTAATCCTTTTAGAGCAAGATTGAATTAGTGGAAAGGTAAATGAGTGAGTGTATACTTCAGAGGTTCATTCTCAATATGTATAATTGCTTTTGGAGTGCTTGGAAAAGGTGAACAGCAGTGAGTGCTTCTATTGAGTGCATTTGTGAAAAAAATTTAATGAAAAAAAATCCAAAACTAATGTTGCTAGCAACAGTATCCTACAATGGTGTGTATTCTAACCCACGCATAATGGATTGAAAAGGCAAGGTAAACTTGGGATGTGTTTTGCTATATTTGTTTCCAAAAGAGACAGGAGCAAATTTTGATGACAGGTGAACATTATTTAGATGATTTACAGAAAGAAAGAGCACACAGAAAGTGACTAGAGAACCTTGTCCCTGTGGAGATCAGGGATGTCTGATAAGAAAGACAGGAGATGGGATCTTTTTTTAAAGCAGCCTTGCACAGTGAGATTTATAGTATGCTGTGAAAGAAAGGAACAGTGCTGTATAGACTATTTCTCTGCCTCATGGCAGGGTCAGCTACAGCTATGTTATTGCAGAAAGATATTTGGCTAAGATGTGTAATGGATATTCTGCATTACTCCTAGGCTTTCTTTCTATAATTTGATGTTTTTTTTCTGTTATTCTTTCTTCCTAGCCTGCAAATGGAATCTTTCTTGTTGTGCTGTAAGAATGTATCTTATTATCCTATACATAGTAGACTCACAGAATAATTTATCTGTTTCATCTTTACATATATGAATACTTTTTTCATATTACCTTCCAAAGTAAATAATCCCATTTCTTTTACTCTTTGCTTACGGGTAATTTTCTAGACTTCTGACCATTATTTTATTCCTGAAATGCAGTGTGCTGAAAAGCTCATACTGCTCTAGCATGAACTACTAAAAATAGAGATGAAAAATTATTTCATGAATTTTACAACTGACCCTCGTATTTATGCACTCAAGGCTGACACTTCTTATTCCACCACTGCATTTCATTGCTAATTCCCATGCAGTCTATGGTCTGCTGTAATGCACAAATCCTCCTCTGGAGACCTGCTGCTTAGACCACCATTCACCACTGTGTACTCCTGCAGATCATTATTTTTGCTACTTGATCCTTTCTGAATAACAACATTTTTAGTTAATTTTTGCAAATCCTTAGGGTCATGTATAAACCTATTCTTTTCCTCTGGATTTCTTGGTAGTCCACTCAGCCTGGTATCAAAAGTAAACCTCGCAAGTACCGTGTTACAAAAGAACTATCACAAATTTTAAGGAAGACAGTGACAAGTTCCACTACCTTCAGAGCATGACTGGGACACGACGTACTGTTGATCATACAATACTGATAGCTAAATAGCTTTGAATTCTATGACTACACAGAACACAGTGATAACTACACTTCTATATCCTTAGAACATAATTTTACAACTGCTTTTGTATCTACATTTTACAAGTTCTGTCTAACTCACATTTCCTTGTTTATAATACTGTCAGAAAAACAGTGTGCAGCTTCTGAAAAGCCAAAAAAAGTCACATCTATTGTGTTTTCACTCCAAAAGGTGTCTACTTGTGAAAAAATTAGGGTGGTTTGAAATGTTTTGTTCTTTACAAACATATGTTGTCATTTACTCCTCCCCTGTTATATTCTAGCTTTTTACAAATTTATTACCCAGTCAAGATTTTTGGGGAATGGGATTGCTTTGCTTTGGTTTGTTTTCCTTTGCTTTGTGTTCAGAGAAATTAAAATCAGGCTAACTGTTCTGCAAATCCGCGGTCCTTTGCTGCCCTCCAACTCCTTTAATGAAGAGCATCATGGGCCACATTCCGACAGCCTACATCATACTCTAGTTCCTACTACTGGTGCTCTGTACAGACTGGGTGTATCTCAAGGTCTAGAGCCTTAAAAAGAAGCACAAGACACAAACATTTGCTTGTTTACGCATACATTGATATGCATGATTAGGATACTCTGTTCTTTTTTCCAGCCTTATGGAAATCTTGATATAAAAAGAATAAAGCCAAATGGTTTTGAATTGTTCATATGAGTTAATGTTAATGGTGTTTTTACATTTATTGTTCTTCCCAGAGAAGAGCCACTAGAATGAAACAGTTTTGCTAATGACTAAAAAACAGGACAGATTTCAGATTTCAAAACAGAAGGCTAAATTTTCTATAGTGGCTTTTAGATTTAATAAATGCAGTTTTGCGCTCCTAGACATACAGACTTGACACTTCGAAAATGTGGCTTTTGAGAGCCCTTTCGATCTGTAATCAAACTTGGGATTTGTAAGTAAAATGGCTACAAGAATGCAGAGAGTAAGAGAACTTCCATATTTTCTGAAATTCACAGAACCATGGACTTAACATGAAAATATGGTTTTGGCCTAAAATCTAATATATGAAAGTACATGTCTTTTTCTAGAAAGGTATAGCTGGAGTGGGAGAAATAATGGAAACCTCATACTACACAGGATTTAGAAAGGCAACATTTTTTTTTAATTTCTGACTTAGAATGAAAATCAAAAACTCTGAAAAAAATACCTCTGCTCTCTTCCTCCCTAGAAGTCCTTTTTTAATCAACCCAATTTTAATTTACTTTTATATCTAACATGAATAAAACCAAATGAAAAGTTATCCTGAAAGAAAAAAAATCAGATAGTTTTATTTTTTTTAATTCTAAAAACGGGAAATTTTATGTTCTTGGAATGTGTTTCCTTCTTTTCTATAAAACTTACTTGGTTAAATTGACCTTGTTCTTTGAATTGTTATGAGGCATTTAAACTTCTTTTTTCCTAAGGGAAACCATCTTTTTCACAAAAGTTATAATGACATCTTCTGAATAACTGAAATAATAATTTTGCAGCACTGAAAAGACAAGAGTATTTTGGAAAATGAAAATGAACTTAAAATCAAATCAAAGAATCAACACTACGATTTTGATTTAAGGCCTGAATGGCCAGAACTAAGATCTATCTTCTTTTACATAATGATGTAAGAAGCCAAAGCACAACTTCCAAACTCTTCTCTGGGAATTACAGCACCACTATCAGCCAAATATGGAGTACATTTGATAAAGCAGCCACTTAAAAATAGTTGTGAAGATGAAAAAATCATTCTTCTACATTCACAAAGCATGCTAGCAATGAAGAGAAAATGTTATTATGCAAAAATCAGAGAAAGTCTACTTAACATAAGCAAGAAATTAAAATTAAAGATCAGCTAAATCAGAATATAATCTTACTAAACATTTATTGTATGGAGCTTTTAAGTAACAGGAGAGGATAAGTGAATAACTCAGTACAGTATCAGTAACTTAAAGAAAAATGGATTGTGTCAACTGCAGCCATCAAACAATCACAGCAGATTCTCTCCTGAAAATCAAAAAAAAGGGGAAAAAAAAAAACCCCAAACATTTCTAAGCTAAAGTCCAGGGTAAACTGGACATTAGGTACCCAGAGTGAGACAGAATTTGTCTTAATTGACACAGTACTTGCGTGTTTGACTTTTGAAAAGCAAATGGTGCTGTATTCATTAAGTGGGATTAACTACCTGTCACAATTTTCAACAGCCTGATATTGTTCTAAATCCGGGGGATTAGAAGCACCTGCGACATCAAACTCCTAAATGTATTCTCTTATGTTTCATTTCTACATTGTCATCAGATTAGATCTCTGAAGAGGAAAGGATTTTGAGTAAAAGACCTATGGTTTCTTTCTACCTTTAAAAAGCTATTGTAAAAAGGCCTTTTAGTTTTGCAGTAATAAAAAGCAATCACCTCAGTGCACATCCACATACCATAGTTACTCTATCTACACTATTAAAATGGCAAGCTTTGACAATGCTCTAAGAAAAACTGTATATTAAAAGCCGGTGTTTACTTTTCTCATCACTTTATCAGTATATTGGAATTTCAGAAAATAATATACTACAGCCTCAGCTTGAGATACATCTTTCTGACATAGACCTAAATTGGATTTAAAATTCACGAAGGGAGCAGGTCAAGTGCTCTCTCTGAAGGATGCTGATGCCATCAAGGCTACTTCTTGTTATTTCCTATGGGGTTGTCTTCAAGTGAGTTCATATTCAGTCTTAAATTTAGTGCTCACATTTTTGCTTTTTACCAGTTCGAAAAATGTAGGAAACAAATAATTGTTCTTAATCAGAGTTTCTTTGCTGTTTTTCCCACAAGACACATGCAATTTTTTCTTAATTTTTTCTCTTTTGGCTGGAAATAAAGCTTTGTTCTTGATAAGAAAACATTTCTTGACTGTAAGAAAATACAATTTGTGTTGAAAGGTAGAAGATAAACTCCACTACCTATAGCAGTCTGGAACTTGCCTAATCTCAGTCTGGAGAGGGATTCCAGAGAAAGTAATTCAGTGTAATCATTTCATTCTGAACATGAAAACATATACACTGCATAATAAATTACACCTGTGTTCTAAAAACTGCATTGTTTTTAATAGTTTGGTCCATTTCATAAGGCACAACGGTTCATCCTCAAAATGTGTGATGCAGCAATTCAGTCATAGTGATCTGTCTTCATAATGAAACATTTAGCTGAAGTCATACGGGTCTTTTTTCAGTCAATGGTTCTCTTGAGAATATATTTCATCAGGAGATTTTCATTATGGTTTTGGATAGACTGAAGGAATGAAATAAAAGTCGTCTTCGTTTCGTAGCCTGGAATTATCTTCCTACGCTGAGGGAGTTGAAAGCCAAGTTACACAGAACTTAGTGTACTGTGTCAAGGGGGTTATGTAAATATTTGCTTAATAGCTATGCATCATGCAGTTTTTGTAAATATTTGTTTGGATTTCAATGTGACTTGGCCTGTACCCTCTCAGCTGTAACAGCTTGTTTTGAGAAAATGTTTATGTGAACTTTCCAAACCAAAAGCCTGTTGTGCAGCTCAATTTCACACTTTTTATTTGGCCAGACCCATGAACGAGAAATATGGTGTAGCCTGGAAGAAGGCTTGCCTTGCATTTATTCAAATATTTCTGAAAAAAAGGTTTTGCTGGAAATGTTAATGACACAAAGGTAAGTAGACTTTTAAAAATAAACATGAGAAAAAATGTGAAATCTCAGACAATTTGTTTTACATAACACTAACCCTAACTGTCATTATGCAAACTAGAATTACAGTTACTTTTTCTAAAATTATTTAGTTTACAAAATTGTAATAAGCTGGGATTCTCTTTTGCCTAGTGTTCGTAAATCACCTAGCACAATACAGACTGCTTTGTCCATTAACCCTTAAACACTCACAAACAAGCATTACATAGCAGTGTAAACACTCAAAACCCTACTGACTCATCTTGGCTTTACATAGTAAATTCAAAACACATGGAATCTAGTTTCTTGGGACACTGTTATCTGTCAGTTCCACGTATTTGGGTGTTAACAAAGGCAGCTGTTTGAGGTAACTGGGGAGATTCAGGGCACCAACAAGACTGAACTGATTTGAGGTAGCCAAGGTGCATCAATTATCTGAGCTGGCTCAAAGAAGTCTTATTTTTTCCTTCATGATTTGTACAAAACTACTGGATGGAGAAGGAAAAAAAGTCTATTTTTCACAGGTTGAGTCAGTCAGCTGGATGGCCATGTATATAAGTTATTCATATGTTCAGAATAACAGAACCCATAATATTTAAATTTCTTCACTTGGCAAATTACTTGTGTACAGGTTATTAATTTTATGAATTATTTACAATTCTCCAGTAAAAAGCTTGTGTCAATAAATTTTAACTCATGATTCGTTCATGAGTTGATCGTTGAGAATATTCATTATTTATACTATACAATTTGTCCTCTAAATTACATGGCATTATTTATGTTCCCTGAGTAGGTGATGTATAAATAACTTTACAAATGAAATGAATTGTATTTTGCTTCATCAGATCAACTGTGAACTTTCCTAGTTGTTCAAATCTATCATCCAAATAATAAGAACAACCTGCAAATTGCACTGCTGATCCCCACAATTCCTGTAAAATTGATGATGCCTTTTTTGTTTATTTTTTATTTAGAAATGTTGAAAATAAGCATTTATGTGGTGGAATATAGGTAAATTACTGAATGGGAGAAACTGCAAACAAAACAGTGTGAGATATTACGAGTTCTATTTTTACAGAAGCAATAACGTGGTTCTTGTATTGAGATATGTGAAAACATGATAGGGGAGAAATATAGGGTAATTTCAGACAAGCTTAAGATTTTCAGGGCTATTGTGTTCACAAGAGCAGACATATTTCTTCTCTTGGTTTACTTTGAGGAAGAAGACACTTTTTAAAGTGTGAAATATTTTAAAAAGGAAGGGAAGGGAAGGGAAGGGAAGGGAAGGGAAGGGAAGG